>OLHD01000054.1_pt1 | contig 21151 bp, 17 predicted proteins | sample 1609541 | NCBI WGS metagenome assembly OLHD01 (sample SAMN05416870, study PRJEB24817) | seawater metagenome | isolation source: Sea water | place: Canada:Atlantic | collected 2013-11
AAAGTCAACATCTTATTTCATTTTTTTGAACTTTCTTTGCAGAAGATTCAAAACCCTACTTTAAGACGTTAAGTTAGCTGCTTTGGCCGAAACCGAAAGAGTTAACTCTTTAAAACAAGCTTCTTGGGTTGCCCCGAAGAATTGGAGCGAATTATGGCGATTTCTCGCAGTACGTCAACCGTTAAATGCACTTTATTTGCGTAAAGGGGTTTGTTTGCTTTTTAATTAAGCGACTCGTGTATTTATTAACCTCAATACATTACCACTAGCTGCTGAGTGCCAATTTTTACGGTCTCATTCAATGTTATCTATGCAAGTTTTTGGCATGCTAAAAGCGTAGAAACTTTTAAAGGCGCTTTCAAATAGCACTAACCTTTCACATATCGTGGCTGGTTCAATTGAAAATATACCGCTGTAATTATAGATAATATAGGTTAATAGAATAAGTTAGTAGGCAGTTTCGCACAGGTTGTAAGGATAATACCGATTTATCGCTCAAATTTTTAGAGTAGCTTCATCGGGAATAAAGATCGGGTAATAGCGGAGCTCTCAAAAGAGCAGATACCGGCTGCATTAATTAATTCGCTTGATAATATAGTAGGACAAGAACGGTACTTTGAAACTTTCAAATTATGCTTGTTACAGTTAAACAGTTTATTTCACGTAAAAAAAACGGCCCAAATCAAGGGCCGTTATAATATCTAAAGCAAGTTACATCATTGCATACTTTGCGAAATTACTGACGCTTCATTGAATCGAAAAATTCGTTATTAGTTTTGGTCATCGCTAATTTATCAATCATGAATTCCATGGCATCTATTTCACCCATTTCATGAACGATTTTACGTAAGATCCACATTTTTTGTAATTCATCAGGTTTAGTTAATAACTCTTCACGACGTGTACCACTGCGGTTAAAGTGAATAGCAGGGAAAACACGTTTTTCAGAGATCTTACGTGAAAGGTGTAACTCCATATTACCAGTACCTTTAAATTCTTCGTAGATAACTTCGTCCATTTTAGAACCTGTTTCTACTAAGGCAGTGGCAATAATAGTTAAACTACCACCTTCTTCAATATTACGTGCCGCACCAAAGAAACGCTTAGGACGATGTAAAGCATTAGCATCAACACCACCAGTTAGTATTTTTCCTGATGATGGAATTACCGTGTTGTAAGCACGCGCTAAACGGGTGATCGAGTCAAGTAAGATAACAACATCTTTTTTATGCTCAACTAGGCGCTTTGCTTTTTCAATTACCATTTCAGCCACTTGCACGTGACGGTTTGCAGGCTCATCAAATGTTGATGCAATAACTTCACCTTTTACTAGGCGACGCATTTCGGTAACTTCTTCTGGACGCTCATCAATTAGCAATACCATCAACTCTGCATCAGGATGATTATGGGCAATACTTTGAGCAATATTTTGTAGTAATAAAGTTTTACCTGCTTTTGGCGGCGCAACAATCAAACCACGTTGACCTTTACCAATAGGTGAAGCCAAATCTAAAACACGAGCAGTGATATCTTCGGTCGATCCATTTCCACGTTCCATCGTTAAACGGTCGGTTGGGTGAATCGGTGTTAGGTTTTCAAAAAGAATTTTATTACGAGAGTTTTCTGGGCGATCAAAGTTAACTTCTGCAACTTTTAATAAAGCAAAGTAACGCTCACCATCTTTAGGCGGACGAATTTTACCTTGAATTGTATCGCCGGTACGCATACTAAATCGGCGTATTTGACTTGGCGATACATAGATATCGTCAGGGCCAGCTAAATAGGAAGAATCCGCTGAGCGTAAAAAGCCAAAGCCATCTTGTAGAATTTCTAAAACACCGCTGCCGAAAATATCTTCACCGCTTTTAGCGTGGGCTTTTAAAATGGCAAAAATAATGTCTTGTTTACGGTTACGAGCTAAGTGCTCTAATTTCATTGATTCTGCGAGTTTGATTAATTCGCTAATCGACTTTTCTTTAAGTTCGGTAAGATTCATAGTGGGGGTTCTTAGACTATTTAGGTTGTTATGCTGTGCCGTTTGGCAATTTAGGATGTTTGAATATGGTTTTTGAAATGTTTTTCGTTCGAATACTAAACTTAACACTAAAAACAAAACAGGTAAAGGATCACCTGCTTGATCTTTGACTTAAAAACAAAAAGGCCCGATAAACGGACCTTTTTCTTATAAGTTGTTATCAATAAACTCTTTCAATTGAGTTTTTGATAATGCGCCAACTTTCGTATCGGCAACTACACCATCTTTAAAAAGTAGTAACGTAGGGATACCACGAATACCATACTTTGGTGGTGTATTTGAGTTTTGGTCAATGTTTAATTTACCAACAGTCACCTTGTCAGCGTATTCTTCAGCAACGTCGTTTAACAACGGTGCGATCATTTTACATGGACCACACCACTCAGCCCAGAAATCAACTAGAACAAGGCCTGATGCATTAATTACATCAGAGTCAAAACTATCATCAGTTAACTGAACAATTTTATCGCTCATTTATATCTCCATTAATGGTGGCACTATGCCAATTGGTTAAGATTATACCTTCATCATCTTGAATTACCAACAATCATATATAACAGTTATGGGCATTTAATTTCAAAATCAACTAATACTGTAAATTTATCAAACAATTTAGCTAAAACTCGATTCTATTAAATTGTGTAACCTGTTAAGCTAGCGGTATGAAAAAAACACACTTAACTGAAATAAAGTTCTCGGAACTTAAGCTCGAGCCAACAGTAGTTACTGGTCTCGAATCTATGGGCTTTGAATATTGCACGTCAATTCAAGCAAAGTCTCTTCCTATATTACTGACCGGTAAAGATATTGCGGGTCAAGCGCAAACTGGCGAAGGTAAAACCATCGCCTTTTTAGCCGCAACATTCCACCATTTATTGCAAAAGAAAGATGTTAAACACAATCAACCACGCGCGCTTATTATGGCACCAACTCGTGAGCTAGCCATACAAATTCATCGCGACGCGATTGAGATGGCAAAAAGCACGGGATTACGTTTAGGTTGTGTTTATGGTGGCGAAGGTTATGAAAGTCAACGTCAAGAGCTTGAACAAGGCGTTGATATTCTGATCGGCACCTGTGGGCGATTAATTGATTATTTAAAGCAGGGCGTCTACAACCTCAATAATATTGAAGCAGTTGTACTAGATGAAGCGGATCGCATGTTCGATTTAGGCTTTATTAAAGATATTCGCTACATGTTTGGCAAAATGCCTGCAGCAACAGCACGTTTAAGTATGCTATTTTCAGCGACATTATCTTTTCGCGTTAAAGAATTAGCTTTTGAACATATGAATGATCCGGATAGCGTCGAAGTTGAACCTGATCAAAAGACTAATATCCGAATTTCTGAAGAGCTATTTTATCCTTCAAATGAAGATAAGATGCCTTTATTACAAACTATTATTGAAGAAGATTGGCCAGAAAAAGCCATTATATTTGCTAATACTAAACATGTTTGTGAAAAAATTCATGCACACCTTGATGCCGATAAGATTCGCGTAGGTATGCTAACGGGTGACGTAATTCAAAAGAAACGTCTTAAAATTTTAGAGCAATTTACTGAAGGGCAATTAGATGTTTTAGTTGCTACTGACGTTGCCGCTCGTGGTTTACATATTCCAGCCGTTACCCATGTATTTAACTACGACTTACCTGATGACTGTGAAGATTATGTTCACCGTATCGGTCGTACCGGCCGAGCTGGCGCAACAGGGCACGCAATTAGCTTAGCTTGTGAGCAATACGTATTTAACTTACCAGCTATTGAAACCTATATTGAGCATGCATTACCAGTAAGTAAGTATGATCATGATGCTTTATTGACTGATTTACCTAGACCTAAACCTCGCCAACGTCGTCATAAGCCTCATAACGGTGGTCAAAACCGTAATCGTAGTGCAGGTAATAAAAGGCCTCAAAGGAATAGTTAGTTAATGACGATCACCGAGGAAGAGATTTTATCGCCTCTATATGCGGTGATCGATTTAGGCTCTAACAGTTTCCATATGCTAATTACCCGACAACTTGCCGATAGTGTGCAAGTTGTTGATAAAGTAAAACGTAAAGTTCGTCTCGCATCAGGCCTCGATAGCAATAATGTTTTATCTGAAGCCGTTATTGCAAAAGGTTTAGAGTGTTTAAGCTTTTTTGCAGAACGCCTACAAGATATCCCTACCGAAAATATTCGTATTGTTGCCACGGCAACTTTAAGGTTAGCGCAAAACCGTGCTGACTTTTTCATTCCTGCAGAAAAAACACTCGGCCATAAAATCACGTTATTGAGTGGTATAGAAGAAGCTAAAAATATTTACTTAGGGGTGGCTCATACTTGTTGTAGCGCCGACAACCGCCTAATTTTAGATATTGGTGGTGCAAGTACAGAAATTATCGCTGGTCATGGCTTTGAGGTTAAAAAAGCCATTAGTCTCAATATTGGTTGTGTCACTTTTAATCAGCAGTTTTTCCCAAATGGTACACTTAGCACAAATAACTTTGCCGATGCCATCGCTGCGGCACAAGATGCCATCGCATCAATCCGTTATGAATATTGTAATATCGGCTGGCAATGTGCCTTGGGGGGCTCTGGCACAATGCAAGCGTTGGCTGAGATATTAATTTATCAGCACAAACCCTCAATATTATCGTTAAACTTCTTATATCAAATTAAAAATGAATTACTGAACTTTAACAATATTCAAGACATTAGCATTCCAGGCTTATCATCAGAGCGCAGCCCGGTAATTGCCAGTGGTCTTGCTATTCTTATTGCACTATTTAAACAATTTTCTTTACAAAAGTTGTCGCTTTCAAGTGGCGCATTACGTGAAGGGCTACTTTATGAAATGTTGCCTAACAGCCGAAAGATTGATATTCGTCAACGTACAATTAATGCATTAGCACAGAGGTTTCATACAGATACCAAACATGCAAGCCATGTTAAACATAAGGTAGAAACACTGTATCAGCAACTTAGTTCGCCGTGGAATTTAATTAGAGATAATGCCTTTGACGTTTTATTGGCAAGCTGTGACTTACATGAAGTAGGCTTGTTATTAGAATACAAATACCATCAACGCCACGGTGCTTATATTTTAACACATGCAGATTTAGCGGGGTTTAGTTATACCGACCGCCAATTATTAGTGATGCTAGTTACCTTATACAAAGGCGATATTGAGAATAGTTTGCTAATTGAGCAGTCAGCTATTGATACCGAGCATGCAACAAAACTACTGATCATATTACGTCTAGCTATCATTCTATGTCGTCGTAGAAGTGATGATATATTACCAGACTATCGAGTCGATGTTGTTCAGCAAACATTGAGACTTTCATTACCTAAAAGCTGGCTTTCACAACATCCGTTAATTGCTGATGAATTAAACCAAGAAGGACGACACCTAGAAAATTTAGGCTTTTCACTAGAGATAAAGAACTAGTCTGTCATTTTTACTAGATTAGAAAGTAAGTTAGTCAGACCGCACTATATAGTACGGTCATCACCGTTGTATTGTTTAGTTTTCTTCTTTTAGCCAGCGTGCTACTTGCTTAGCAAAATAAGTCAGAATACCATCAGCGCCAGCGCGTTTAAACGCAAGTAAACCTTCCATAACACAAGGTTTTTCAGCTAACCAACCGTTTTGAATAGCTGCCATATGCATGGCATACTCACCGCTAACTTGATAAGCATAAGTCGGCACTTGAAAGTTGTCTTTCACTCGACGCACAATATCTAAGTATGGCATACCCGGCTTAACCATTACCATGTCAGCACCTTCTTGAATATCTTGTGCAATTTCGTGCATGGCTTCATCACTGTTTGCTGGGTCCATTTGGTAAGAGAACTTATTACCACCTTTAATATTACTAGCTGAGCCGACTGCATCTCGAAATGGGCCATAATAATTAGAGGCGTATTTTGCTGAATAAGCGAGTATTTTAGTATTAACAAAATGATGCGTTTCAAGTTCTTGACGAATTGCCCCAATACGACCATCCATCATATCAGATGGTGCAACTACATCGGCACCGGCTTGTGCGTGTGATAATGCCTGTTTTACCAAAATATCTTTAGTAACTTCGTTTAAAACATAACCTTCATCATCGATTATGCCGTCTTGCCCATGAGTAGTAAATGGGTCAAGTGCGACATCAGTGATCACACCTAGAGATGGAAATTTTGCTTTAACTGCTCGAACAGTACGTTGAGCTAAACCATCAGCATTATAAGCTTCTTCGGCCATCAAAGACTTTTTATCTGCGGGTGTTACCGGAAAAATAGCAATAGCAGGTACGCCTAAATCAACCAATTCCTGACATTCTTCAAGCAGTAAATCGATACTTTGACGCTCTACGCCTGGCATTGATGCTATTACTTCACGCTGGTTTTCGCCTTCTAAAACAAAAACAGGATAGATCAGATCATGAACAGTAAGTTGGTTCTCTGACATTAAACGACGTGAAAAATCATCACTGCGCATACGGCGCATACGACGCGCCGGGTATTGACCAAAGGCATTATTCATATTTAATTCCTACAATAATTTAAATTCACTTAACAAACTTACTTGTACTTGATTACGACCAGCTTGCTTAGCTTTATACAGTGCTTTATCAGCACTCGCGAAAATAATTTCAGGTGTGACGTCTTTATCTTGCTGATAGGTAGTAACACCACAACTAATGGTTAAATTAATAACATTGTCATTACTGAGTATATGTTGCTGCCTAACGCTCTCGCATACTTCTTGGGCTAACGTGAAAGCTCCTTTTTCATCTGTTTCGGGCAAAATTAAGCAAAACTCTTCACCGCCATATCGACAACCAATATCAGAACTTCTACGCAGTAGTGACTTTATAACTCGGGCAATTTCAACAATACATTTATCACCCGCTAAATGACCGTAATTATCATTGACCTTTTTAAAGTGATCAATATCCACCAATATAAAGCTCAATGGCGTTAAATTTCGCCGGCTTCTTCTAAACTCCGAAATTATTTTTTGGTCATAGTAACGACGATTATAAAGCCCCGATAATTCATCAAGCGTGTTTTTCTCTTGTAATTTTTGATTCGCTGTTTCTAATTCTTGTAATGCAATATTTAGTTCAAGCGTTCTCTCTTGCACTCGACTCTCTAATAACTCTTGTCCTTGTTCTTGCACAGCTAATAACTCTTTTTGCGCTATATGAGAAGCTTTAGCACTTGCCATAGCATTCTGCTGTGCTAATTTTTCATCTTGTAGATGACCATAATATCGACGGCCCATAATATAAGTGATCATAATAGCCATTAACCAAAATGCGAGCATATCAAGGCAATTACTTATTTGTGCAGGCAAGCGACTAAAATGTAGCAGGTAGCCAATAAAATTAAAGCTTAGCTGCACTAACAACATAATCGAATAAATCACCGGTAAAGTGCTATGGTTTTCTGATAATTTTCTTGCGACAAATAACAAAGCTAATAGGCTAAAGCTAGTCAAAACTTTGGTTAATAACCACAGATCTAAACCGTTCAAAAAATAACTTATTGGGATTATGAAAATAAGAATAAAGGAAAAGCGACGCAATAATAAGTAGTGCTCGTGACTGTGTTTTTCTAGCCTAAATAGCTTAGCAGTAAAACCAACTAGGATAACAATTGATAGTATTGCTAAGGTGATATTCTCCATTTTTAACAACGAATGACTATCAGTGAATAATGCCATGATGGAAATATCACCATCTGCCAATATCCATAACGATTTGATTGAAAAATACAGAGTCAAAAAAACCATACTATAGCTGCGTAGGGCTCTAGCCCAAGCAAAGCACATTAGGGTCAAAATTAAACTACTGCCAATAAAAATATGCTGTAAATGCAAATGCAACGTAAATGGCAAAGTTGACGTTTCATCTGCAATGGTTGTCATTGCCCCAACTTGACCATAAACTGCGTTTGATATCATCGAGATACAGATGAGAATGATTAAGGAAATTAAATTACGCATATTTAGCACTTAAGTTAAATACTTTTTCACTATTGAGAGTAGTTTGGTTAATTAATTCCGTTTCACTACAACCAATGAGCTCAGACAGCATGCTAACAACATAAGGCAAGTAACTTGGTTCGTTACGGCTACTTTTAGGCTTTGGTCGAATGGTTCTTGGCGTTAAATACGGCGCATCCGTTTCGATCATTAATTGCTCTAACGGGATTAACGACACAATATCGCGTAAAGCTTGCCCGCGGCGCTCATCACACACCCAGCCTGTAATACCAACATACATTCCAGTCTCTAGGCATTGCTGTAATTCACTTTTACTACCAGTAAAACAATGAGTAACCAATGCGGGAATATCATTTATGTGGGGTTCTAAAATATTAAACCATGGTTCAAAGGCATCTCGTTGATGTAAGAATAATGGTAATTTTAATTGTTTTGCTAATTCAACTTGTTCGCTAAAAACCCGTTGTTGATTTGTCGGGGTTGAAAAGTTGCGATTAAAATCTAAACCGCATTCACCAATAGCCTTTACACAATCATTTTGTGCTAATTGATATAAAGTTTCGAGATAATTATTATCTACCTGATCAGCATCATGCGGATGAACTCCTGCTGTGGAGTATAGATAACCAGGATATTGATGACAAAGTGAAACCGCTTGCTGACTTTCATGAACATTAGTACCAGTAACCAACATGGCACTAATGTTTGCTTGTATGGCACGCGAAATAACTTCCGAACGATCTTTTTCAAAACGCGTATTGGTTAAGTTAACGCCGACATCTATCAAGTGTTAATCCGTCCAAAGGGTTTATTTAATACGTTTAACGCGAATTTTTCTATTTGAATTAGCATCATTCTTTTTCAAAAATATTGAATCTAAAACACCTTTTTTCAATAATACACTTTCACCTACCTTTAATTTAAAATAGCCACTATCACTTTGCTTCCATTGTTGACCATTTTCGAAAGTAAATCGCCACTTGCCGTATTGGTCTTTTTTCAACTTTTTCACAACGAATACAACTTGCAAATCATCTTCAGCCGCTTTGGTTTTTTTTAAATGCTCAGCGCCAAAACTTGCGTCTTTATTGACTAAGGGATTTGCAGTAGCAGGCTGTTTTTTAGTCACTAACGGTATATTTTCCATTTTAGCTAAATCATCAAAACATACTAATCGAGCTAGACTGTCTTGTATTTTTGCGCATTTCGCAAGCTCTGCGTTTAATGAATCCGCACTCACTGACATTGAAACTAAACCTACACATACAAACGATATAAATACAATTCTATTCATTATTATTTTTCCTTTATTTCTGATTCTTCTTCACGATAATAAAAAGAAGCAATAATAACACCCACTTCAAAGAGCAATAGCATTGGAACTGCGAGCATCGTTTGAGAAATAATATCTGGTGGTGTTAATAACATTCCCATGACAAAAGCACCAACGACTATATATGGTCGTTTAGCACGTAAGCTGTCAGGACTTGTCATTCCTGTCCAGCACATTAGAATAATTGCAATAGGTATTTCAAATGCAGCACCAAAAGCAAAAAAGAGTTTTAGAACAAAATCTAAATAACTACTTATGTCCGTTGCAATAGTAACACCATCTGGCGCCACTGAAGAGAAAAACGTAAAAGCGACGGGAAAAACAATATAATAGGCAAATGCTATTCCACTATAGAATAATAACGTACTACCGAACATTAAAGGTGCGATTAAGCGCTTTTCATTTTGGTACAAACCGGGGGCAATAAATGACCACAACTGAAACAAAATATATGGCATAGCAATAAATATAGCTAAAACTATGGTTAATTTAAAAGGCGTAAAAAAAGGTGATGCGACATCAGTAGCGATCATCTGTGTGCCTGCAGGCATGACTTCTAATAATGGCTGGGCAACATATTGATAGATATCTTGCGCAAAATAGATCATAGAACAGAACACGACTAACACACCTAAAACTGCATGCAACAATCGTGTTCGTAATTCTAATAAATGATCAAATAATGTGTGGGTTTGCTTCTTGGCTGAACTCATTTATCCTGCTTTTCAATTTGATTATCATCTAGCTGTTCGATGTCTTTAGAAGACTCATCCTTTTTATCAGCCGGTAGATAAGGATTAGTTACCATTTTTGCGGCTTCTTGCAATGACTTCACAGAAGCCGCCACTTCTGGTGAAAGGTCTTTCATACCAGATTGTTCAGCTTTTTTTAAATTGGCATGCAACTCTTGGATGCGCAGTTCTTCAGTAAGTTCATTTTTCACACCCTCACTAAAACTACGGACACTGCTTATCCAACCGCGTACGGTTCGAATTGCAACAGGTAATCGCTCAGGCCCTAATACTACCAGACCAATGATAGCGATTAAGGATAGTTCCCAGAAGCCAATATCAAACATTAGGCTTGATCTTTTTCTTTTTCAACAACTTTACTTTGCTCAACTGACTTATCAGCTAAACTATCTGCACTTGTCTTCTCTTCTTCTGTTTTAGCCGTATCATCAGTCACCGCACTTTTGAAACCCTTAACAGCTGAACCCAAATCAGAGCCCAAATTACGTAATTTCTTAGTGCCAAACAACAATACGACAATCACTGCAATAATCACTAATTGCCAAATACTTATACCGCCCATAAAAAACCCCTATAATTTAATTGAATTCATTATAAAGTTTATAGAAAAAAAATCACCAACTGTTATGCTAAATAATGAGGTAAAACAAATTTTGATAAAAATGTATTGTAAAAAGATGTGTTGCTGGCTGTTTAGTCCAGTTTTATTTTACTTTGCATTTGCAACATCAGTATTGGCAAATGACACTCAAGAAACAAACAAGCCTACTGAAGGAAAAGATGATCACTGGATGCAAGGATTGCATGAAACGGTTTCCAACTCCGTTTATCAGTCAGCGCATTGGTTTGATAGTTTTTTTATCGCAAATGATAGTGAAGAACAACAATCACCAACCACAACAGCAAAAATTCGTTTTGCTTGGTTGCCAAAGAGCCGTGACTGGAGTGAAGTTAAAACTCGCTTTCGAGTTAGGGTTAAACTACCCCATTTTCAAAACAAAGCCAGTGTCGTTTTGTCAGATGACACCGATGATGAACTGAATAATTTACCCTTAGAATCCGCAAATAAAAGCTCGAGAGCTGAAGATGAAAAATTTTCTTTAGCACTTAATTATACCGAAGACAAAAATAAAAATAGATTGATGAACTATCGTTTGGGTATATCTGGAGGTGATATATTTGCTCGAGCTAAACACAAGCGAGCTTTTGATATCGGCGAAAACCAAGGTTTTTTAGTTGAACCTTCAGTGTATTATTACCTAGACGATGGTCTAGGAGCAAAATTACTGCTTGAATACGATTATCAGCTAAGCCCAAAGTCACAATTTCGTATCAATTATAGTATACGAGGCTCCGCTGCCTTTAGCGGTATTCGTTGGAAACATGGCTTTTATAAACTAAAACAAATAGATGAAACCACAGCGTCAGTATGGAGTTTACAGGTTGAAGGCGAACGTAACGGCGATCGTAGCTTTATTATAGATAAATACACCTTAGGTTACCGCTACCGATTTAATGCATTACGCGATTGGCTATTTTTTGAGGTTGAACCATTTTTAGAGTTTCCTGAGCAAGAAAATTACACAACAACTCCGGGTATAGCACTAAGAATTGAAGGTTTTTTCCATAAAGGCTAACGTTAATAGCCTTTATAGTAGTAGCTCAGGTTATCGTTTATCTTACGCTCGATACATTTCTATGACGTTATCTTCATTTTTGTCTTTAGCAATTTTACTTGGACGGCTGATATGATATCCCTGTCCAAATTCACAACCAGCGGTTTGTAATTTCTTCAACATTTCTTCTGATTCAATGCCTTCTGCAACTAAACGATAACCAAATTTAGTACCTAAATCATGTAGCGCTTTTACTAAAGATAAATTCTTTTCATCATGGTTTAACGTTCGCACAAAACTACGATCTAATTTAATAAATTCAAAAGGATAATTGTGCAATAGATTAAAAGACGATAAACCAGCACCATAATCATCAAGCGCCAACTTAACGCCAAACTCTTTCAATTTACGCAACCCTTTTAAAGCTAATTCAGTGTGACGTATAAAAGCAGACTCATTGAACTCCAAAATCAATCGCTCAGGCTCAATAGTATTAAGACTAATTAATTCAATCAGTTTGGTTAATTGATTTGCTTGGGCTAAATGACGCCCAGATAAGTTAACGCCAATATAAGCATGCTGATATTCATTTGATTGCTGCCATAGTTTCAACTGCAAGCAGACTTCTTCAATCACCCAAGTTTCAATTTCTAATATCATGCCTGTTTCTTCAGCCATAAAAAGAAACTCACTCGGTGTCAACAGGCCTTTGGTTGGGTGCTGCCAACGCAACAGCACTTCAAACCCTAAAGTGCTAGTTGACGATAGATCTGATATTTGCTGATAATGTAATTCAAATTGTTTGTTTTTAATGGCATGCCTTAACTCTTGCTCTAAGGTCATACTCGCAATAAGTTGCTCACGCATGCTGTCATCAAAAAATACATAACGACCGCGACCTAAGCTCTTTGCTTGGTACATAGCAGCATCTGCATCACGTAAAATTTCACTGGCGTTATTATAATTGACTCTGCTTTTTGCAATACCAATGCTGGCATTTGAATATAACGTATGGCCGTCTAGTTCAAAAGGTTGCTCAATAGAGCTAATAATGCGACTTGCAATGACCTCGATATCTTCTGATGATTGTAATGAATCCAATAGAACAACAAACTCATCACCGCCTAATCGAGCGAGAATATCATTGTCCCGCACACATTCACGTAAACGAAGTCCAATCTCAATAAGAAATTGATCGCCCGCATGATGTCCGAGTGTGTCGTTAATCATTTTAAAACGGTCTAAATCAATAAATAAAACCGCAAACCTATGGTTAGGGTGGCGTTTTAAATGCTTAATTGAATAGGTTAAACGATCAGAGAACATCGCTCTATTTGGCAGCTGAGTGAGTGCGTCATGGTGCGCTTCATGATACAAGCGAGCTTCAGCTTTACGACGCTCTTCGATTTGCATACGCAAATTAAGGTTAGTTGTTTGCAACTCTTGAGTACGTTTATTAATAACCTGTTCAAGCGCTTCGTTACTTTGTAAGGCTTGCTGCTGGGTTTTATGACGTAATATCGCTACCGAAATATGATGACTAACAAAACGCATCAACTCTAAGTCTTTACTTTGATAGGCTTTTTCATCTTGGTAATGATGCAATGCAATAACGCCAAAAATCTCACCTTGATCTGACAGTGGTGCTGCTAGCCAAGCCTGAGGCAATTTATCTTCAGGGTAATTTAATGTAAAAGCACGCTGAGTTATTTCGCCTTGCGCTGCTAAGGTATAGACCATTTTCTCAGTTAAAAGCACCGGTTTTGCCGTGCTAATCGCTAATTCAGATAAGCCACTACTGAGCTTTCTAGTTTTAGGCGGTTCGACTTTTTCATCACAATAATAAGGAAACTCTAGTTCACTCTTATCTTGAGATAATAAAGCAATATAGAAATTATTCGCTGGAAGTAACTTTTTAACTTCGTGATGTAATGCTTGGTAAAAGTGCTCTATTGATTGCGTTTTTGCTGTTAACTCAGAGATATTAAGTAAAACTTGATGAGTTTTTACGGCCTGTTGCCTTTCAACAATTTCTCGCTGTAACTTTTGATTAGTTTCTGTCAGTTTCAATGTACGTTGACGAATACTGGACTCTAACAACTCTCTACTGCGCACGCGGTCAATCGCAGTAACTAAATGCTCTGCTATAAATTCTAATATTTGACAATCACGTTTAGAGAAGTATAAATTTTCATCATAGCTTTGCAGAGCAATAACACCGATAATTTGATTCCCGCGCAATAACGGTACACCTAACCAATCAATGAATTCCGAGCCATATAAAACAATCTCGTCCGCTTTAGCTAGCGCCTTTCGCTCTTTAGCAGAGCAGTGAAAAGGTTTTTGATGTTTTAATACTAAGCCAGTCAGACTTTTACGCCAATTGGTAAGATTAACATGGTCACGTAATCTCATTTCTACAGGGTTATGACAATAACTAAGTTGTAGTTCACCAGCAGGATTTAAAAGTGCAATATGAAAACTATCAGTGACTAATAGAGTTTTAATAACTGATTCAACAGCATGATAGAACGCATCCATATCTGGTACTGTACTGGCCAATTCTGACAGCTGCAGTAAACCAGTTTGCATGGTTTTAAGTTGTCGATATTTTTTCAGTAACGACTTTAATTTTGGAATTTGGCGTATCGCGTGGATATTATCCTTCGCCCTTGACCCCATTATAGGAAATCCATTTTATTAGTATTATTTTTATACGTTTAGTCTACCAAAATATAATTATTTAGCTATACCTGTGTTGAAATTATACTGGATGAAAGTCACATAAATATTTTCTAAATTTTAAAACAAAAAACGGTGGCATAACCACCGTTTTCAACATGGCTAAATTAATTTAGAAACTATAAGAGGTACTGATAAACATTGTACGCCCTACAACATCGTAAATACTTGGTACTGTACCCATATCATTACCGCCTAACACGGCTTCTGGCTCAGTATCAAAAGCATTTTTAACGCCACCATTGACAGCCCACTGATCATTAATATGATACGACGCTGATACGTTGTGATAAATAACGTTATCTGTTGAAAATTGATCGCCATAGTATTCGCCATCCATACCTTGGATAAATTGAGCACTATAAAGAACAGATAAATCTTCTGTCAGATAACCCTGAACGGATAAATTTGCTTTAATTTCAGAATAGCCACCAATATTGCCATCAATCGTTCCAGTGTAGTCAGTATCATCCTCTTCAAACTCAATTAAATAGGTAGTATCTAATACCACTTTAAACAAGTCATGGGTGTAGCTGACGTTCCAATCAACCCCTGATGTTTTTTGAGAACCAATATTAGCTAACTGTGAAGTCATTTCAGACAGATCACCATCTATTGTAACGTTGATAGCATCACAAGAAATTTGCACGCCATCGAAACAAGCATTCAATTCTTTTTGCACATCAACACGGCTGATAGCATTAGTAATATCAAACTTCCAATAGTCTATTATCGTTGATAAGCCATCTGCAACTTCCCAAACTGCGCCAAAGGTGAATGACTCACTCTCTTCTGGTTGCAGGTTTGCATCACTGGTGTAATTCACTTTAATTTGTGCATCTAACTCATTACCCCATGGATCACTTAAGTAATCATATGAGCCACTGTCACCACCGTACAATTCACTTACATTTGGCGCTCTAAAGCCAGTTGCAGCCACTGAACGTACCATGAAAGAGTCACTAAAGCGGTAGGTTGCACCTAGCTTCCAAGTCATTTCACCACCAAAAGTCGAGTACTCATCGTAACGAGTCGCAGCTTCAACAGTTAGCTGGTCGGTTACTGGAACGGACACTTCACCATAAACTGATTGCACTGAATAATTGCCATCAGTAGCATCTTGCTGTGCGGCGGTGCTTTCACCATCTTGTGTTACTTGGTCTGGTGTGTAATAGCCACTTTCATGGCGAGTTTCAAACCCAACAGCGTAACCAATGTCACTTTCCGTTACGCCACTATAGCCAGCAGCTAAAGTAAACTGTTCGTTACCACCTTCATTGTTTTCGGTATAAATCACCCCTTCCGAAATTAAGAAACTATTGTCTATTGTCTTGCCATTCAACCACACATCTTGATTGTTGTAGATACTCGTTTCCATATTCCCTGCATGGATAGAGTTTTGCACGCGGTCTTTTGCATCATTTCGCCCGTATGTGGCTGAAATATCCCAAACGGCATCGTTTTCTAAATAACCTTGTAGCCCGATTGAAGCACGATAAGTATCAGTTTCTTGCTCATAGATTCGTGGGCCAGCATCCGTCATACGGCGACGGTAATTAATAGTGTCATCAATGACATAATGATCGTCTGGATCAGCAATTTCTGAATTTAGTTCATCGTACGCGTCTTGAATACTGTCAAGGTATGTAGAATCTATCTGACTTGTCTCCAAATCCAAAGTTGCAGGTTGCGGCGCCATTTGTTGGTTAGATTCTCGACGAGTATACATAAAGTCAACGCTCAACTCAGTTTCTCCATCAAGTTCAGTATTGAAAGCTGTAAAAAAGCTCAATAATTCATTTGGTGTTTGTGCATAGCTATCATCCGTATAGTCGTATGAGGTATCACGTTTTTTAAAGCTTCCGTCTTCATTCGGAACTAAACCGCCAATCGAGCCTCCAGGAATAAATGAAGACTGCCCTGGTTCAACAAAATCACGATCCGACTGAATAATTGCGCCACGATCTGAATATTGTAAACCAAGCACTAAGTTACCTTCGCCTAGCTCTAAACCATGTAAAATGCTGATACCTTTACTAGTACCGTCACCTTTATCAGTTTGGCTACCATCAACTGTAAGCTCTGTACCTACAAAGTCTTTCTTAGTAATGATATTGACCACGCCAGCAATAGCATCTGAGCCATAAACTGCTGACGCGCCATCTTTTAAAATTTCAATATTTTTGATCATGGCAACAGGGATAGTGTTCAAATCTACCGCAGAATCTGCGCCAGTACCTGAAGACACCATGCGGCGACCATTAAGTAATACTAATGTACGTTGAGCACCCATACCACGTAGGTTGACAGTCGCTGAGCCGCCAGAGCCATTGTTAGTTGTTGCGCCTAAGTTCATACCTGCTGCAGTTGGTTGTGCAGATAAAATTTCTTCTACTGAGCTGTAACCGCTTTGCGCGATAAATTCTGATGAAATAACCGTCACTGGGCTAGCTGTTTCAACATCAGTACGGTTTATACGAGAGCCTGTTACTTCAATACGCTCAACGCTTACCTCGGCTTCCGCGGCATTAGCTTGGCTTGAAATAACTAACGAGCTCGCTGCACTCACAAATAAAGCCATTTTTACCGCACTACTTAAGGTTTTTTCTAAATACATCTATTTCTCCGACATCAATGAATAACTTTTTTAATTATTGGCGTGTTATCGCCTTCATTCATCTTGCGATAAAAGTTCAACAAGGTTTGTTATTAAGTGTTGGAGAGTTGTATTGGTTGATATCGCTATGTTAATTCAGGTTAAAAGCGTACATTAGACTTACAATTAGCCGTAGAATAAATGCTCTAATTGTAAAGCTGAATATCAGCGAAGACTGAATTTTTTCCATAAAAAAACCGGCAACAGCCGGCTTTTTTTTAGCAAATCTATTTTTATCAAATTATACTGCCATAGCACCTTTCAATTTAGATAATGCATTTTTCTCTAGTTGGCGAACACGTTCTGCTGATATTTCATACTTATTAGCAAGTTCTTGCAAAGTTGATTTATCATCCGTTAACCAACGTGTACGAATAATATCTTGGCTACGCTCATCAAGGCCGACTAAAGCATTGCTTAATCTCTGGTTTGCATGTTGCTCCCAGTTTTTATCTTCTACTTCTGTCGCCAAGTCAGATTGCTTGTCTTCAAGGTATTGTGCTGGAGAAAAGCTGCTAGCGCCAACATTGTCATCATCATCAGTTGATAACTCAAAAGCTTGGTCTTGGTTGCTCATTCGAGATTCCATTTCAAGCACATCTTTAGTACTAACACCTAAAGTTTCAGCAACATTGCTCACTTCATCATTGCTAAACCAACCCAAACGTTTTTTGTTCTTTCTTAAATTAAAGAATAATTTACGTTGTGCTTTTGTTGTCGCAACTTTAACAATACGCCAGTTTTTCAAAACAAATTCATGAATTTCAGCTTTGATCCAATGCACTGCAAAAGAAACCAAGCGTACACCAACTTCTGGATTAAAGCGTTTAACGGCTTTCATCAAACCGACATTGCCTTCTTGAATTAAGTCAGCTTGCGGTAAACCATAACCAGCATAACCTTTAGCAACGTGAATAACAAAACGCAGATGCGACATGATTAATTCTTGCGCCGCCTGTAAATCATTTTCAGAATATAAACGAGTTGCTAATTCATGCTCCTTTTCAGCTGTAAGCATAGGAATGCTATACGCCGATTGCACGTATGCTTCAATGCTGCCACTTTGTGGAACAGTAAGAGCCATCGATTGCACTTTATTACTCATTTAATTACCTCTTTATCTAATCTAGCTCGCGATTGTAACACTTATTTCCTGACGATCGCGACTTAATACGCCAACAGTAGCCTAGAAGACAGGCCGAAACAATAGTCTCTTTCGAATTATATATTAAAAAATTGTTAAATTTTGTCACCAAGGAGAAAATCAATAGCAATAACAAGGTGATGTTGGGATCTTTAAAGATCCTAACATTGACATAAATTAGTCTGCAGTTGGCTCTATAGCCCGAATATGCTGGCGAACAGAAATAAAACTGCCGAGTAAGCCTAAAGTAACAGCGGTTAGTTGCAAGAACATAAATTCAATGAAGGAAAGACCGTCCAAAACAAATTGGCTCTGGTACAAATCTGTTAGTTGCCCTAACGCACCAGAAAAGTAATTAGCCAAAATGGCGACACAAATACCGGCAATTAAACCACCCAGTACGCCATACCAAATACCTGCATATAAAAAAGGTCGTTGTATAAAGCTGTCTGTTGCACCTACCAACTTCATTACCGCAATGGCGTCTTTCTGATTCAATATTGCCAATCGAATGGTGTTGCCAATAATGAGTACCACAGATAAGCACAGCAATAAGGCGATACCCAAAACAATATCCTCAATAAGTTCAGATATAGCTTCTAAGCGTTTCAACCATTCTAAATCAAGTTTACCTTGATCAACTTCTCTTTCTTTTTCCAGTTTAATTAATAACTCACGTGCTGCTTGAACCTGACTAAAGCGTTGAGTAGGTGTTACCAATACCGTTGCTGGTAATGGGTTATTGTCTAAGTATTCTAGCGCTTGTCCGAAACCTGAAATAAGTTTAAATTCGCTTAAGGCTTGTTCCGCTGAAATATAAACAACACTCTCAACCTCAGGATATAAATGCACACGTTGAATAAAATTTTGCGCGGCTTTTTCTGATGTTGATAATTTTAAAAACAAGGTGATTTCAGAGGCAGAATCCCACTGTTCAGTCACCATTTGTGTGTTTTTTACGAATAGGTGTAAGGTAGCGGGCAAAGTAAGGCTGATACCTAAAACTAATACCGTCATAACGGAAGTAAACGGCGTTCGCCATAAGTCACCTAAGCTACCAATGCCTTGTTGTAAATGACGGATAAAATATGCCGTAATTCGACCTGTCCAACCTAACTGGCTATTACTGTGACGCGTATGATTAGTTTTCATCAGCATCGCCTATTGCTTGCAAACCATCAACAATACCGTCGGTGATCATATGACCTTGTTTTAATGTTAACGTGCGATATTTCATCCGCGCAATTAGCCCTAAGTCATGAGTGGCAATTAATACACTCACGCCCATATCGTTAAAGTCTTCAAATAAACGAATAATATCTAATGACAACTTAGGGTCTAAGTTACCTGTTGGCTCATCAGCCAATAATATGGGTGGTTTATTAACAATTGCCCGAGCAATGCCAACACGTTGTTGTTCACCACCGGAAAGCATATAGGGAAAACATTTTTGTTTACTAGAAAGGTGTACTTTATCGAGTGCAGCTTCAACGCGCTTACGAGTTTCTTTATGGCTATAGCCTTCAATAATAAGCGGTAAAGCGACATTATCAAAAACCGTACGGTCCATCAGTAAGTTATGATTTTGAAAAATCATTCCAATACCACGGCGTACGTACGGAATTTGGTTATATTTTATTGATGATAATTCAGTACCATTAATTTCAATACTGCCAACGCTGGGCTTTTCCATCATACTCATCAGTTTGAGTAAGGTACTTTTACCTGCGCCAGAATGCCCAGTTAAAAACGCCATTTCACCGGGGGCAATAGCAAAGCTCACTTGTTTAAGCGCTAAAAATCCCCCTGGGTATGTTTTACTGACGTTATTAAATCGGATCATTTTTTATTCTTATTATTTAGTTTGTTTTTATGATGTCACTACACAAATAGATTAACTTTCATCGGTAAATAATGCATCAATAAAGTCATCACCATTAAATGGTCTTAAATCATCAATACCTTCACCAACACCTAAATAACGAATAGGGATGCTATGTTTGTCAGCAACAGCAAAAACAACACCACCTTTGGCAGTACCATCTAGTTTTGTTAGTGCTAAACCCGTTAGCCCAACAGCTTCATCAAATAGTTTAGTTTGGCTTAAAGCATTTTGACCTGTGCCAGCATCAATCGTTAACATCACTTCATGTGGAGCGTTAACATCTAATTTTTTCATCACTCGAACAACTTTTTTCAGCTCTTCCATTAAGTGACCTTTGTTTTGCAGACGTCCGGCTGTATCTGCAATAAGCACATCAACACCACGTGCTTTAGCAGCACTAATGGCATCAAAAATTACCGACGCACTATCAGCACCAGTATGCTGTGCAACAACAGGAATATCATTGCGTTCACCCCATACTTGTAGTTGTTCTACCGCTGCCGCACGGAATGTATCACCCGCCGCCAACATCACTGACTTCCCTTCAGCTTGAAACTGTTTTGCTAATTTACCTATCGTAGTAGTTTTACCAACACCATTAACACCTACCATTAACATAACAAATGGTCCGTCACTTGGTGCAATCACAAGTGGTTGACTTACAGGCTCAATAATTTTCTTTAATTCTGCTTTTAATAAACCATATAGTGCCTCTGCATCTTTTAATTGATTGCGAGACGCAGATTCAGTTAAAGAATCGATAATTTTAGTGGTTGTTTCAACACCAACATCGGCTAATAATAAATGTGTTTCTAACTCTTCGAAAAGATCTTCATCTATTTTTTTGCCACGGAATAAACTAACTAATCCGCCACCTAAATTCTGCCGAGTTTTGGTTAAGCTTTGCTTTAAGCGCGCAAAAAAGCCACGTTTAACTTCTGGCTCTGGCTCTGGCTCTGGCTCTGGCTCTGGCTCTGGCTCTGGCTCTGGCTCTG
>OLHD01000062.1_pt1 | contig 17660 bp, 13 predicted proteins | sample 1609541 | NCBI WGS metagenome assembly OLHD01 (sample SAMN05416870, study PRJEB24817) | seawater metagenome | isolation source: Sea water | place: Canada:Atlantic | collected 2013-11
GTGGTCGTACTGTAGGTGCTGGTGTTGTATCTAAAATCATGGACTAATTCTCTTTCGAGAAATGGTTGATTTTAGTTCTCACGAGAACTTAGACAAAAGGATGCCTCGGCATCCTTTTTTGGTGCTTAAGATCCATTGGGTTGTGACTGTTAATACGCTATGACCTAACCGTAATGGGTAATCGAGTTGTCAGTTTTTTGGTTTCGTCGACATTAAGTATTTAATTATGTCTTTAAGCCAACCCTTGTTGTATTGTAAATTCGAAATACGCATATAAAAATTAATGGCTTTTATCTACTAAACTCTGAGCGAGTCATGTATTGAATTATTTTAGGTTATAGCAATCCAGTTCTTAACCAAAAAGGTTTGTTTCTGAACCATAGCGTCATGATCCACTTATCACCTTCTGTAACCGTATTGCCTCGGTGGATACTAGAAGGGTCTCTTGCAAAGCCTTTATTACAGTTTTTAAATATGAGCACTTTGTTCTTTTCAGGAGATACTGATAAATAGGGCTTTTTGAATTCTGTTTCACCACCTATAAAATTATCATTAAAGTAAAATATGGCGGTTTTTGTTCTTTGTCCAAATTGATTGATGTGATTTTCAATTTCTTGAGTATGAGGGTGGATGTAATCATAGTGCCATTTATAATACTGACCCGTTTGATATCTTAAGATTACTGGGGGCTCAGAAAAGCTGATTGGCTCTTCAGCAGCTTTCGCTAATAAGTTTTCAAGCAGGGCTAAAGCCATAGAGTCGTTAGGTAAAGGAGTTGGGAAATGAGTGTTATTTCGAATGTTTTCATCTTTACTATCCCCACCTTCGTTGCCAAATAGAGATACACTTTTTAACTGAGGAGCACAACTATTTAATATTTCGCTGATTTGATTTGTAGGCATAGCAATATTGCAGGTAAATTTATTATCATCTAAAACTTTTTTTTTACCTATATTTAGCGATAAAACATTTAATTTTTTAAGTAACTCTTTTTGTTTATCATGGCAAAAATTTGTAATCATTTCTTGTGAGAGGAGGCACGAAGTTTCAACGGGTATATTAGAATGAGATATTTTTATTTTTTCAATTAAAGAGTCTAAATAAGCGTCCAATGATCTTAAACTTTGTGTATCCCACTTTAAGCTAGCGGCAATAGCCGATGCTAATTCAGCCTGAGAACATTCACTTCTTATTGCATGTACAAGCCATTTATTTGAAAATTCCGCATTTGTATTTGCATGATAGAATATTGTCTTTTGATCAAGTTTTCCAAAATATTTGAGCTCAAGTAATTCATGAAAATTCATATAATATAGCTTTAGATTGATATAAGGAGATAAAGTATCGAACCTGACTTTTAATATCAAATGTTATCTATCAAAATTTACTATTTAATTTCATTGAAGAGAAAAGCGATAACTGAAAATAGTCCTTGAGTAAAAAAAATTGCTTAGTATAATAGCGCCTCACTTCTAGAGTCACTCTTAATTCCCAAGCAACTAAGAATCTCTCGTTAAGTGTAAGTACAATTTGAAGGGGTATAGTTCCAATTGGTAGAACAGCGGTCTCCAAAACCGACGGTTGGGAGTTCAAATCTCTCTACCCCTGCCATCTCTTGAGTAAAGTGCTAATATTTATTTTATTGGCGCTTTAGAATTTAACCTCGACATTGTCGGGGTTGCTTCGTCTTAGATTAGACGTGTAATTACAGGTAGTAGATATGAACGCAAGTACTGAACATGAACCTAGTGGTTCGCTCGATTTTTTAAAGTGGAGCGTTATTGTTCTTCTTTTAGCTGGTGCAGTTGTAGGTAACTACTTTTTTGCTGAGCAATCAATTCTTGTTCGTGCTTTAGCGGTTGTAGCAATAATTATTGTTGCAGGGCTTGTAGCTATGCAAACGGTTAAAGGTCGCTCTGCAGTAGCATTTGCAAAAGAATCACGCACAGAAGCACGTAAAGTTGTTTGGCCAACACGCCAAGAAGCTGTTCAAACAACCGGTATCGTATTAGTGGCAACATTAATTATGTCTTTACTACTTTGGGGCTTAGATTCAGTTCTATTTTGGGTAGTTGGATTAATTACTGGTTTAAAAGTAGGTTAAAGGTAATATCATGACTGAAGAAAACATCTCTCCAGAAGCAAACGAAGAAAACAATGAGCCTGTTGTTAACACCAATCCAAAATTACGCTGGTATGTAGTACAAGCTTTTTCTGGCTACGAAGGCCGCGTACAAAAAACATTAGTTGAGCATATTGGCATTCACGGCTTAGAAGAAAAGTTTGGTGAAATTTTAGTTCCTACTGAAGAAGTTATTGAAATGCGCGCCGGACAAAAGCGTAAAAGCTCACGTAAATTCTTTCCAGGCTATGTGTTAGTTCATATGGAGCTTGATGATGAGTCTTGGCATTTAGTTAAAAGTGTACCTCGTGTACTTGGTTTTATTGGCGGTACAAAAGAACGTCCTGCACCGATTAGCCAAAAGGAAGCTGATCGTATTCTTCAGCGTCTTGAAGATACTGATAAGCCGAAGCCTAAAACATTATTTGAGCCAGGCGAAGTGGTACGTGTCATTGACGGTCCATTTGCTGACTTTAACGGTGTTGTTGAAGAACTAGATTACGAGAAAAACCGCATTAAAGTATCGGTACTTATATTTGGTCGTTCAACGCCTGTTGATTTGGAATTTGGTCAAGTCGAAAAAGGCTAGCACTAGACATACCAATAGAAACTTCAAAAAAACCAGAGTCACTACTCTGGTTTTTTATGTCTGAAAGTAAGTCTGCATAACAACAACTTTTCCTTGTGGTATCTTGGCTAATGAATTGAGAATGTAGCTTAGATAGCTATTTTACTGTACTGCAGAGTCTTAGGTGTGGACTACTAAGTGTTACATCTTCGTTTGATGGAATTAAATTCTAATGCCATTTCTACTTTATTTTTCGTTGAAGTGCTTTTACGTTGTTTTTTTAAACAAAATAGTCGTATTTTCTTGCGATCTTACCTTTGAATAATATATAATCCGCTGCCGATTTTATCTTGTTAAGGTAAAATCGCTTTTTTGTTAACGGGGAGCTGATTTAATTATTAGCGTTTGAACCCATACTAAAGGTATTAAAACCATGGCTAAGAAAGTCACAGCTTTAATCAAGCTACAAGTTGCTGCTGGTGCAGCAAACCCGTCACCACCAGTTGGTCCTGCACTAGGTCAACACGGTGTGAACATCATGGAATTCTGTAAAGCGTTTAACGCAAAAACAGATTCTTTAGAAAAAGGCGCTCCAGTTCCTGTAGTAATTACAGTATATGCTGATCGTTCTTTTACATTTGATACAAAAACACCACCTGCTTCTTACTTACTTAAGAAAGCGGCTGGTATCAAGAGCGGTTCAGGTCGTCCTAACACTGAAAAAGTTGGTACTGTTACTACAGCACAACTTGAAGAAATCGTTAAGACAAAAGAATCAGATCTTACTGCTGGCTCTATGGAAGCTGCAGTGCGTACCATTGCGGGCTCAGCTCGTTCAATGGGTTTAGTGGTAGAGGACTAATCAATGGCTAAATTATCAAAACGCGCTCGTCTTATCCGTGAAAAAGTAGACGTATTAAAAGAATATGACATCAACGAAGCTCTTTCTTTACTTAAGGAACTTGCTACTGCTAACTTTCGTGAAAGTGTAGACGTTGCTGTAAACCTTGGCATTGACGCACGTAAATCAGATCAAAACGTACGTGGCGCGACTGTGTTACCTCACGGTACTGGTCGTGATGTTCGTGTTGCTGTATTTACTCAAGGTGCAAACGCAGACAAAGCTAAAGAAGCTGGTGCTGACGTTGTTGGTATGGAAGATTTAGCAGAACAAGTTAAAGCCGGTAACATGGACTTTGACGTTGTAATTGCTACTCCAGACGCAATGCGTGTTGTTGGTCAACTAGGTCAGATCTTAGGCCCTCGTGGTTTAATGCCTAACCCTAAAGTTGGTACAGTAACACCTGACGTTGTAACTGCTGTTAACAACGCAAAAGCGGGTCAAATCCGCTACCGCAACGACAAAAACGGTATCATCCATACTACTATTGGTAAGGCTGATTTCGAAGATGCTAACTTGCAACAAAACCTTGAAGCATTATTGGAAGCGCTTAAAAAAGCAAAACCAGCTAACGCTAAAGGTCAGTTTATTAAGAAAATTTCTGTTTCAACTACTATGGGTGCCGGCGTTGTCGTCAACCAAGCTAGTTTAACAGCTTAATTTTCTGTGAAGTGTCGGTTATCGATGCTTTACAAGGGCGTAATTATAGACTATAATTTCGCCCCTTAAATTTTGGTAGGTGTTGTCTATTTATTTGCATTTATTTGCTTAAGACAACCCCGTCAAAGACCGTAGGAGCTGATATGATTCTTCATAGAAAGCTTAATTTTTCCTACGTAGATGGTGATTACCCAGTATTTCCTAATTCTGGTCCTCGCCGTAACGGCCTAAGCCAATGTTAATTGGTTTAGGGATAGTAAATACCGGTTTTTTATTGCCGGTGAACCAGGAGTAAAGCCAATGGCTATCAATCTTGATGACAAAAAAGCAATTGTTGCTGAAGTTCAAGAAGCTGCCAATGGCGCTCAATCAGCTGTAGTCGCGGATTCACGCGGTGTTTCAGTTGAAGCAATTACTGTATTACGTAAGCAAGCACGTGAAAACGGTGTATGGATGAAAGTTATCCGTAACACGTTAGCACGTCGTGCATTACAAGGTACTGACTTTGAATGTGTTACTGACACATTAGTTGGTCCATCTTTAATTGCATTTTCAAACGAGCATCCGGGTGCCGCAGCACGTTTATTCACAGATTTCGCTAAAACTAACGAAAACTTTGAATTAAAAGCAGCAGCATTTGAAGGTAATGCAGTAGACGTAAACATGTTAGCTAAGCTACCAACTTACGACGAAGCAATTGCACGTTTAATGAGCGCTATGAAAGAAGCATCTGCTGGCAAACTTTGCCGCACGATTGCTGCAGTACGCGATCAGAAAGAGCAAGAAGCTGCTTAATAATTGTTTACCTCTTAAAAATAAGAGCACAATTCGCACTTTTTGTATTTATAGTTATTTATAACAGTCAAAAGACTGTTACTTAAAACAGGAAATTTAAAATGTCTATTTCTAAAGACGATATCCTAAACGCTATTGCTGACATGTCAGTAATGGATGTAGTTGAACTAATCGAAGCAATGGAAGAGAAGTTCGGCGTATCTGCTGCTGCTGCTGTTGCTGTTGCTGGCGGTGACGCTGGTGCTGCTGCTGAAGAGCAAACTGAATTCGACGTAGTTATGACTAGCTTCGGCGAGAAAAAAGTTGCTGTAATCAAAGCAGTTCGTGGCGCTACAGGTTTAGGCCTTAAAGAAGCTAAAGACTTAGTTGAATCTGCTCCTAAAGCGATCAAAGAAGGCGTTGAAAAAGCTGAAGCTGAAGAGCTTAAGAAAGTTCTTGAAGAAGCTGGTGCTTCTGTTGAGATCAAATAATCTGTTTTTAAACAGATTATTTGCCTGAAAAGGCAATGGCTGGTGATTTAAACGTCACCGGCCTTTTTGCGCTAAAAAAAGTGGTTTTTTTTTAAACCAAAACAGTGCATTATTTGATGCTTGGTATTTTCAAAGTATCACTGCAATATCCTGTCTGATACCAATTGGATTAGATAATTGTCAATTACTTATGAGTAATTCGCGCCATTATTTAAGTCCAATTGGTATTTTAAGGCAGATTCGGCCATAACCAGCAAGCTGAGGAACCCCATGGTTTACTCTTACTCTGAAAAGAAACGTATTCGTAAGGACTTTGGTAAAAGTGTGCAAGTAATGGATTATCCATTCTTGTTATCAATCCAACTCGAATCTTTCCGTAAGTTTATTGATATTGATCCAACAGGTGAAACAGGCCTAGAGGCTGCGTTTCATTCTATTTTTCCAATTAAAGCTTATTCTGGTAGCTCAGAATTACAATATGTTAGCTACCGTTTAGGCGAGCCGTTATTTGACGTTAAAGAATGTCAAATCCGCGGTGTCACCTATTCTGCGCCGTTACGCGTTAAATTGCGTTTAGTTGTTTATGATAAAGAAGCAGCAGCAGGCACAGTTAAAGATATCAAAGAACAAGAAGTATACATGGGTGAAATACCATTAATGACTGACAATGGTACATTTGTCATTAATGGTACAGAGCGTGTTATTGTTTCTCAATTACATCGTTCTCCTGGTGTGTTTTTCGATCACGATAAAGGTAAAACGCACTCATCAGGTAAAGTGTTATATAACGCACGTGTTATTCCTTACCGTGGTTCTTGGTTGGATTTTGAATTTGATCCAAAAGATAATTTATTCGTCCGTATAGATAGACGTCGTAAATTACCTGCATCGATTATTTTACGTGCCTTGGAATACTCTACCGAAGAAATTCTAGATATTTTCTACGATACGACTAATTTCGAAATTAAAGGCGATAAGTTAGTAATGGATTTAATTCCAGAACGCTTACGTGGTGAAACAGCAACGTTTGATTTAAAACTACCTAATGGTGATGTTTTAGTTGAGCAAGGTCGTCGTATTACTGCTCGTCATATTCGTTCTCTTTCAAAAGCGAAAATGGCTACATTAGATGTACCTGCAGAATACATCGTCGGTAAAGTGCTTTCTAAAGCCTATATTGATGAGTCTACAGGCGAAGTCATTGCTGAAGCGAATGCTGAAATTACGCTAGAAATGCTAGCTGAATTAAGTCAAGCCGGTCATAAAGTACTTTCTACTTTATACATGAACGAATTTGATGTTGGTTCATACATGTCTGACACATTACGCGTGGATAACTCAACTAACCGCTTAGAAGCGCTAGTTGAAATTTACCGTATGATGCGTCCAGGCGAGCCACCAACAAAAGATGCAGCAGACACGTTATTCAATAACTTGTTCTTCTCTCTTGAACGTTATGACTTATCTACAGTAGGTCGTATGAAGTTCAACCGTCGTGTTGGCAATGCTGACTCGGTAGGTAATGGCATTTTATCTAACGATGATATCATCTCTGTAATGAAAACGCTTATCGCCATTCGTGACGGTAAAGGTGAAGTTGATGATATTGATCACTTAGGTAACCGTCGTATTCGTAGTGTTGGCGAAATGGCTGAAAACCAATTCCGTGTTGGTTTAGTTCGTGTTGAACGTGCTGTACGTGAACGTTTAAGTCTTGGTGATTTAGACGCGATTATGCCGCAAGATTTGATTAACGCTAAGCCGATTTCTGCTGCCGTTAAAGAATTCTTTGGTTCATCACAATTGTCACAATTTATGGACCAAAACAACCCGTTATCAGAAGTAACGCATAAGCGTCGTATTTCTGCCTTAGGCCCGGGTGGTTTAACACGTGAACGTGCTGGTTTCGAAGTACGTGATGTACATCCAACGCATTACGGTCGAGTTTGTCCAATTGAAACGCCAGAGGGTCCAAACATTGGTTTGATCAACTCGCTTTCATGTTATGCACGTACTAACGATTACGGCTTCTTAGAAACTCCTTATCGTAAAATCGTTGATGGCTATATTACTGACGATATCGATTACCTTTCTGCAATTGAAGAAGGTAATTTCGTTATCGCACAGACAACTGCTGAAGTTGATGCTGACCGTAAGTTAGTAGATGGCTTGGTTGCCTGTCGTCATAAAAACGAATTTACTTTAATGTCTGCTGAACAAGTTCAGTATATGGATGTTTCACCACAACAAATCGTTTCAGTAGCGGCTTCATTGATTCCGTTCCTAGAACACGATGATGCTAACCGTGCCTTGATGGGCTCGAACATGCAACGTCAAGCTGTACCAACACTAATCGTGGATAAGCCACTGGTTGGTACTGGTATGGAAAAAATTGTTGCGGTTGACTCTGGTGTTACAGTTGTTGCTAAACGTGGCGGTGTTATTGATTACGTAGATGCTTCTCGTATTGTTGTGAAAGTTAATGAAAATGAAATGCATGCTGGTGAAGCAGGTATTGATATTTACAACTTAACGAAATACACACGTTCTAACCAAAACACTTGTATCAACCAACGTCCATTGTGTCGTATGGCTGAACCAGTAGTTCGTGGTGATGTATTAGCAGATGGTCCTTCAACAGATATGGGTGAATTGGCACTTGGCCAAAACATGCGTATTGCGTTCATGCCTTGGAATGGTTACAACTTTGAGGATTCAATGTTGTTATCTGAGCGTGTGGCTACTGAAGATCGTTTCACTACTATCCATATTCAAGAATTAACTTGTATCGCTCGTGATACTAAACTTGGCAGTGAAGAAATTACTGCTGATATTCCAAATGTTGGCGAATCTGCATTATCTAAACTAGATGAAGCGGGTGTTGTTTACATTGGTGCTGAAGTTAACGGCGGCGATATCTTAGTAGGTAAAGTGACACCTAAAGGTGAAACACAACTTACGCCAGAAGAAAAACTTTTACGAGCTATCTTCGGTGAAAAAGCAGCTGACGTTAAAGACAGCTCTTTACGTGTTCCTAACTCTGTTTCAGGTACTATCATCGATGTTCAAATCTTCACCCGTGACGGTGTAGAAAAAGATGCTCGTGCTGTTGAAATCGAAGAAATGCAACTTAAACAAGTTAAGAAAGACTTGGGCGATGAGTTCAGCATTTTAGAAGATGGTATTTATGCTCGTGCTAAGAAACTATTGTTAACGTCTGGCTTAAATGAGTCTGATCTTAACAGTATGTCTCGCGACAAGTGGTTAGTTCAAAACTTGGCTGATGAAGGTCAACAATCTGAGCTAGAGCAAATCGCAGAGCAATACGAAGCAATCAGAGCTGATTTTGATAAGAAATACGAAGTTAAACGTCGCAAGATCACCCAAGGTGATGACTTAGCGCCGGGCGTATTGAAAATCATTAAAGTTTATCTAGCTGTTAAACGCCGTATTCAACCAGGTGATAAAATGGCTGGTCGTCACGGTAACAAAGGTGTTATTTCAAACGTAGTACCTGTTGAAGATATGCCATACGATGAGCACGGTGTGCCAGTTGATGTTGTACTTAACCCATTGGGTGTACCATCACGTATGAATATCGGTCAGATCTTAGAAACGCATTTAGGTATGGCTGCTCGTGGTATCGGTGAGAAAATTAACCGCATGTTGGAAGCTCAACAAGAAATTCATAAATTACGTGGATTCTTGAAAGAAGTTTACAGCTTAGGTGAGTCTCGTCAGAACGTAGATATTGATTCATTCTCTGATGATGAAATTATGCGTTTAGCTGGTAACTTACGTGCAGGTCTTCCAATTGCTACTCCAGTATTTGATGGTGCTAGTGAAAAAGAAATTAAAGACTTGTTCAAACTTGCTGATATGCCTGAAAGTGGTCAGTTCACTCTTACTGATGGCCGTACTGGTCGTGAATTTGAGCGTCCGGTAACTGTTGGTTACATGTATATGTTAAAACTGAACCATTTAGTTGATGACAAAATGCATGCACGTTCTACAGGTTCTTACAGCCTTGTAACGCAACAGCCATTAGGTGGTAAAGCACAGTTTGGTGGCCAGCGTTTCGGTGAGATGGAAGTATGGGCACTAGAAGCATACGGTGCCGCTTATACCTTGCAAGAAATGCTAACGGTTAAATCTGATGATGTTAACGGTCGTACTAAGATGTATAAAAACTTAGTTGACGGTGATCACAGAATGGAGCCGGGCATTCCTGAGTCATTCAACGTATTGTTGAAAGAAATTCGCTCGTTAGGTATCAACATCGAGTTAGATCAGGACTAAGCTACTTAAAGCTACATTGCTAACTTTTCGTTAATTCGAAAAGTTAGTACAGGGAGAGAGCAGTTAACTGCTCTCTCCGGTATTTAACTCCGACAGGAGATAGAGTGTGAAAGATTTACTTAAGTTTCTTAAGCAACAAAATCAAACAGAAGAGTTCGATGGTATTCGCATCGGACTAGCTTCACCTGACATGATTCGCTCATGGTCATTTGGTGAAGTAAAGAAACCTGAGACGATTAACTATCGTACTTTTAAGCCAGAACGTGATGGTTTGTTCTGTGCGCGTATTTTTGGTCCAGTTAAAGACTATGAATGTCTTTGTGGCAAATACAAACGCCTTAAGCACCGTGGTGTAATTTGTGAAAAATGTGGCGTTGAAGTTACATTAACGAAAGTTCGTCGTGATCGTATGGGTCATATCGAATTAGCAAGCCCAGTTGCACATATATGGTTCTTAAAGTCATTGCCATCTCGTATTGGTCTATTATTAGACATGACACTACGTGATATTGAGCGTGTACTTTATTTTGAATCATACGTGGTCACTGAACCAGGTATGACAACGCTAGAAAAAAGTGCCATTTTAACCGAAGAAGAATATCTTGACGCATTAGAAGAGCACGGTGATGAATTCGACGCACTTATGGGTGCTGAAGCCGTTTTAGCTTTACTACAACAAATCGATTTAGACGGTGAAGTAGCGCAAATGCGTGAAGAGTTACCTGAAATCGGTAGTGAAACTAAACGCAAGAAAATCACTAAGCGTTTAAAATTAATGGAAGCATTCGCAGCTTCAGGTAACAAACCTGAGTGGATGATCATGAACGTTTTACCAATTTTACCACCGGACTTACGTCCATTGGTACCATTGGATGGTGGCCGTTTTGCAACGTCTGATTTAAATGACTTATACCGTCGTGTAATCAATCGTAACAACCGTCTAAAACGTCTTCTAGATCTAGTAGCACCAGATATTATCGTACGTAACGAAAAACGTATGTTGCAAGAATCTGTTGATGCCTTATTAGATAATGGTCGTCGTGGTCGTGCAATTACGGGTTCTAACAAACGTCCTCTTAAATCTCTTGCCGATATGATTAAAGGTAAGCAAGGTCGTTTCCGTCAGAACTTATTGGGTAAACGTGTTGATTATTCTGGTCGTTCAGTAATCACCGTTGGTCCAACGCTGCGCTTACACCAGTGTGGTTTACCTAAGAAAATGGCACTTGAGCTATTCAAGCCATTTATCTACGGTAAATTAGAAGCACGTGGTTTAGCAACAACGATTAAAGCAGCTAAGAAATTAGTTGAACGTGAAGGCGCTGAAGTTTGGGATGTATTAGACGAAGTTATTCGTGAACATCCGGTTATGCTTAACCGTGCACCAACTCTTCATAGATTGGGTATCCAAGCGTTTGAACCTGTATTAATTGAAGGTAAAGCGATTCATTTGCATCCATTGGTTTGTGCGGCATATAACGCCGATTTCGATGGTGACCAAATGGCGGTACATGTACCGTTGACAATCGAAGCACAAATGGAAGCACGTACGTTGATGATGTCAACGAACAACGTTCTTTCACCAGCGAACGGTGATCCAATCATCGTACCATCACAGGATGTTGTATTAGGTTTATATTACCTAACACGTGATCGTGTAAATGGCTTGGGTGAAGGTATGTCATTTACCGACATCAAAGAAGCTGAAAAAGCTTACCGTACAGGTTTTGCTGAACTTCATGCTCGCGTTAAGATTCGTATCACTGAACACTTTAAAGACGAAGAAGGTAGCTTCACAGTTGCTAAAACGACTTTACGTGATACAACAATTGGTCGTGCAATCTTATGGCAAGTATGTCCAGACGGCATGCCTTATGATCTTATTGATCAGCCGTTAGGTAAAAAGCCAATTTCAAAACTGATTAACCATGCGTACCGTAACTTAGGTCTTAAAGATACAGTAATCTTTGCTGACCACATTATGTACACTGGTTTCCACTACGCGATGATCGCGGGTGCTTCAGTTGGTATCGACGATATGGTTATTCCAGATGCGAAATACACCATCATTGAAGATTCAGAAGAAGAAGTGAAAGAAATTCAAACTCAGTTCGAGCAAGGTCTTGTAACTCAGGGTGAAAAATACAACAAGGTTATCGATATTTGGTCATCTGCCAACGAGAAAATCTCGAAAGCAATGATGGACAACTTATCAAAAGAAACCGTAATTAACCGTGACGGTGAGCCAGAAGAGCAAGACTCTTTCAACTCTATCTACATGATGGCCGATTCAGGTGCTCGTGGTAGTGCTGCTCAGATCCGTCAGCTAGCCGGTATGCGTGGTTTGATGGCTAAACCAGATGGTTCAATCATCGAAACGCCAATCACTGCTAACTTCCGTGAAGGTTTGAACGTATTACAGTACTTCATCTCTACTCATGGTGCGCGTAAAGGTTTGGCCGATACGGCATTGAAAACAGCTAACTCGGGTTACTTAACTCGTCGTTTAGTTGATGTTGCACAAGATTTGGTTGTTACTGAACATGATTGTGGAACTTACGACGGTTTACAAATGACACCATTGATTGAAGGTGGTGATGTTGTTGAGCCATTACGCGAACGTGTTCTAGGTCGTGTAGTTGCTGAAGATGTAGTGAAGCCAGGTACAACAGAAGTGTTGTTACCTCGTAACACATTAATTGACGAAGCTTTATGTGATTTCATTGAAGAAAATTCAATTGATCAAATGAAAGTGCGTTCAATTATTACTTGTAAGACTGACTTTGGTATTTGTGCTCATTGTTACGGCCGTGATTTGGCTCGTGGCCATATGATCAATCAAGGTGAAGCGATTGGTGTTGTGGCAGCACAATCTATCGGTGAACCTGGTACACAGCTTACCATGCGTACGTTCCATATCGGTGGTGCGGCATCTCGTGCATCGGCAGAGAACAGTGTACAAGTTAAGAATACTGGTACCTTGAAATTACAAAACGCTAAGTTTGTAACTAACTCAGAAGATCACTTAGTGATTACTTCACGTTCATCAGAGCTGACAGTAATTGACGAGCTTGGTCGTGAGAAAGAGCGTTACAAAGTACCTTACGGTACTATTCTTTCTAAGAAAGATGGTGAAGCAATTAGTTCTGGCGATATTATCGCTAACTGGGACCCACATACGCATCCAATTATCACTGAGGTTGCTGGTAAGGTTCAATTCGTTGAACTTATCGATGGCGTAACTATGGTTCGTCAAACTGATGAACTAACTGGTTTATCAAGCATCGTAGTAACTGAAGCTGGTCAACGTAACACTGCGGGTAAAGAAATGCGCCCAATGGTTAAACTGATTGATGCTAAAGGTAATGACGTAATGATTGCGGGTACTGAAATTCCTGCACAATACTTCTTACCAGGTAACGCGATTGTAAACCTAGAAGATGGTGCAGAAGTAAGCATCGGTGATGCGTTAGCACGTATTCCTCAAGAGTCTTCGAAAACTCGTGATATTACCGGTGGTCTTCCACGTGTTGCTGATTTATTTGAAGCGCGTAAACCTAAACTTCCAGCTATCTTAGCTGAGAAGACAGGTATTATCGGTTTTGGTAAAGAAACGAAAGGTAAAGTGCGTTTATTAATCACTCAGCCGAGTGGTGAAGTATACGAAGAGATGATCCCTAAAATGCGTCAATTGAACGTGTTTGAAGGTGAATCTGTACTTAAAGGTGAAGTTATTGCCGATGGTCCAGAGTCTCCACATGATATCTTACGTCTACGTGGTGTTGCTCCAGTTGCTAACTACATTGTGAACGAAGTACAAGAAGTATACCGTTTACAAGGTGTTAAAATTAACGATAAGCACATCGAAGTTATCGTTCGTCAAATGATCCGCAAGTGTGAGATCTTAGACGCTGGTGATAGTAACTTCCTTAAAGGCGAAATCGTTGAAGTTGCGCGCGTAAACATTTCTAACCGTGAGTTAGAATCTGCAGGCAAGCAACCAGCTGAATACGAAATGCAAATGATGGGTATTACAAAAGCATCATTAGCAACTGAGTCATTCATCTCGGCGGCATCTTTCCAAGAAACGACGCGTGTACTTACTGAAGCAGCAGTAGCTGGTAAGAAAGACAAACTTCGTGGCTTGAAAGAGAACGTTATTGTTGGTCGCTTAATCCCAGCAGGTACTGGTTATTCTTATCATCAAGAACGTGCGCGTGCTAAAAACGCTGTTCCTGAAGAAGAAGTAACAGTATCAGCTGACGACGCAGCGCAAGCATTAACTGATGCCTTGAATGCAGATTTATCTTCTACGAGTGAATAGTAGATAGAAAATCGCTGAAAAGCTGATGTTTAACCTGTCTAATGCGAGTAAAGCTTGACAGGTTAAAGCTTGACCTATAGAATTCCGCGACCCTATATTCCGTACCACTTGTGTATAGAATCTAGAGTCGCGGATTTTCACGTTTATAAGGGTGTAAATTTCCCCATTGATTGGAATTTACACAAATTTAACTAATCGGGAGCTATTTAATGGCAACTATTAACCAATTAGTACGTAAACCACGTGTAAGACAAGTAACTAAAAGTAACGTTCCAGCGTTACAAGCTTGTCCACAACGTCGTGGCGTATGTACTCGTGTGTATACAACTACACCAAAAAAACCTAACTCAGCATTACGTAAAGTTGCTCGTGTTCGTTTAACTAACGGCTTCGAAGTAACTTCATACATCGGTGGTGAAGGTCACAACTTACAAGAGCATAGCGTTATTTTGATTCGCGGTGGTCGTGTTAAAGATTTACCAGGTGTGCGTTACCACACCGTTCGTGGTGCACTGGATTGTTCAGGTGTAAGCGACAGAAGACAAGGCCGTTCTAAATACGGTGCTAAACGACCTAAATCTTAAGTTTCCCTTTCTTAGCTTATGAGTAAGCTAAAGAATAGAAACGTTAAGTAAGGCCAAATAACATATTACATTTTGGGTTTATCCTGAATATAACGGAGAATTAAGATGCCAAGAAGACGCGTCGTAGGGCAACGAAAAATATTGCCAGATCCTAAGTTCCATAACGAACTTTTAGCAAAATTCATCAACATCCTTATGGTTGATGGTAAAAAATCTACTGCAGAAAAAATTGTATACGGTGCATTAGACATTTTGACTGAAAAGAACTCTGAAAAAACTCACCTTGAGTTATTCGAAACAGCGTTAGATAACATCCGCCCACAAGTGGAAGTTAAATCTCGTCGTGTTGGTGGTTCTACTTACCAAGTTCCAGTTGAAGTTCGTCCTGTGCGTCGTAATGCACTAGCCATGCGTTGGTTAGTTGAAGCAGCTCGTAAACGTGGTGAAAAATCAATGGCTCAGCGCCTAGCTAACGAAATGTTAGATGCGTCTGACAGCAAAGGTTCAGCGGTTAAGAAACGTGAAGACGTTCACCGTATGGCTGAAGCTAACAAAGCATTCGCTCACTACCGTTGGTAGGCACTATAAATTAGCAAATATTGCTAGTTTTATAGTAAAAAGTGTAATGCCGTGGTTATCGCCGAATATCAATATTGATGTAAAGTGATAACCACAACTGTTTTATAATCTGAGATAAAGTCTCAGAAAGAGGATGAAATTGTGGCACGTATAACCCCTATTGAGCGTTACCGAAATATCGGTATTTGTGCTCATGTCGATGCCGGTAAAACGACAACAACAGAAAGGGTACTTTTCTACACTGGTCTTTCACATAAGATCGGCGAAGTTCATGATGGCGCAGCCACTATGGATTGGATGGAGCAAGAGCAAGAACGTGGTATTACTATCACCTCTGCGGCTACTACTTGTTTTTGGAAAGGGATGGAAGCACAATTTGAAGACCATCGTATTAATATCATCGACACCCCTGGTCACGTAGATTTTACTATTGAAGTAGAACGTTCATTACGTGTATTAGATGGTGCGGTATTAGTGCTCTGTGCATCTTCAGGAGTTCAACCACAAACGGAAACTGTTTGGCGCCAAATGGAGAAATACTCTGTTCCGCGATTAGTTTTTGTTAATAAGATGGACCGTACTGGTGCTGATTTCTTATCTGTTGTTGAGCAACTCAATTCTCGTTTAGAAGCTAATGCTGTACCAATTCATTTAGCAATTGGTGCTGAAGATGATTTTGCCGGTGTTATCGACTTAATTAAAATGAAAGCTATTAACTGGAACGAAAGTGACCAGGGCATGACTTTTACTTATGAAGATATTCCAGCAGATATGCAAGATGAAGCTGATGAATGGCATGAAAATCTTGTTTCTGAAGCAGCTGAAGCCTCTGAAGAATTAATGGACAAATACCTTGAAGAAGGTGATTTATCCGAAGCAGAAATAAAATCTGCGCTACGTACCCGTACACTAAACAATGAAATTGTCCTTTGTTCTTGTGGCTCTGCTTTCAAAAACAAAGGTGTACAAGCAGTACTTGATGCTGTCATTGAATTCTTACCTTCGCCAACAGAAGTTGAAGCGATTAAAGGTATTAACAATGACAAAGACGAAACTGAGGGAAGTCGCGAAGCCGATGATAAAGCACCATTTGCTGCTTTAGCATTTAAAATTGCGACTGACCCGTTTGTCGGTACATTGACGTTCTTTCGAGTATACTCAGGTGTAGTAAAAACTGGCGACAGTATATACAATCCTGTAAAGGGCAAAAAAGAACGACTCGGTCGTATTGTGCAAATGCATGCGAATGACCGTCAGGAAATTAAAGAAGTACGTGCTGGTGATATCGCTGCGGCCATTGGCCTAAAAGATGTTACTACAGGTGATACGTTATGTGATGCAAATCATGTAATTACGCTTGAACGTATGGAGTTTCCTGAACCAGTTATTTCGGTTGCAGTTGAGCCAAGAACCGTTGCTGCCCAAGAAAAAATGGGTATTGCACTAGGTAAATTGGCTGCAGAAGATCCATCATTTAGAGTATTCTCTGATGAAGAAACGGGTCAAACCATCATTTCAGGTATGGGGGAATTACACCTCGATATCTTAGTTGAACGCATGAAACGTGAGTTTAGCGTTGAATGTAACGTTGGTAATCCACAAGTGGCTTATCGCGAAACCATTCGCTCAACGGTAGAAGTGGAAGGTAAATTTGTTCGTCAATCAGGTGGCAAAGGTCAGTATGGTCATGTTTGGTTGAAAATGGAACCTCTTCCAGAAGGTGGAGGATTCGAATTTGTTAACGAAATTGTTGGTGGTACAGTTCCAAAAGAATTTATCCCAGCAGTTGAAAAGGGTTGTCAAGAACAGATGGAAAGTGGTGTTTTAGCGGGTTACCCGTTATTAGACATCAAAGTCACGCTGTATGACGGTTCTTTTCATGACGTTGACTCAAACGAAATGGCGTTTAAAGTCGCTGCATCGATGGGTTTTAGACAAGGTGCGCTTAATGCGTCGCCGGTTATTCTTGAACCTATGATGAAAGTTGAAGTTATTACGCCAGAAGCAAACATGGGTGATGTCGTTGGTGATTTAAATCGCCGCCGCGGTATGATCGATGGCATGGACGAAGGTCCAGCTGGTTCTAAGGTAGTGAATGCAACAGTACCACTATCAGAAATGTTTGGTTACGCTACGGCTTTACGTAGTGCAACTCAAGGTCGAGCATCATACTCTATGGAGTTTCAGCAATATAGCGAAGCACCTAAAGCTGTTGCCGACAAAATAATTGAATCTTAGTAAGGCTTTTTGAAAGTCTGGCTCGGTCTTTTGGCCGGGCTTTTAATAAACTTTAAGGTAATTGAAAAATGGCTAAAGAAAAATTTGAACGTTCGAAACCACACGTAAACGTTGGTACTA
>OLHD01000064.1_pt1 | contig 17335 bp, 20 predicted proteins | sample 1609541 | NCBI WGS metagenome assembly OLHD01 (sample SAMN05416870, study PRJEB24817) | seawater metagenome | isolation source: Sea water | place: Canada:Atlantic | collected 2013-11
GAGAGCGAAGCGAACAAAACCAACTGTTATTTGTCCTGCTTGAGTGGCTTGTTATATGGCTATACTAAACAGATACTTAGGTATAACTGTTAACAAGAAAAAAACTAAAACGCCATAAATTAAGCATTTAATCGAAAGTGATTTATTACTGTTTGCCACCGTTAGCAAGCTTGATTGATTTTGTCGTTTACGAGCTTGGGTAAAATCATAAACGACGCAAAACAAACTATACGAAAAGTAAATAAATGCAATTAACCAAGTACATAAACCAATATAGTACAGTGCTTGGAAATACTGTTCTTCTTTCAAATCACACCTCAGTTAGACTTGCCATATAACAGCTTATTAGACAGATTAGATCCTACTTTCCACAAGAAAGCACATCCGCCTAATGTATATTTATTCATAGCAATATACCTACATTTACTTTTAAGCTCAATAAGTTACTTTTTTATATTCATTTATATGGAGAATAAAGGCCGATTAAATCTGCCTTTGCACAATAAATACGGACTTCACACTAGACTGTATATAAACACAGTAATAAAAAGTATTATTTTAATTAATTATATTAAGAAAAAATTACACTCATAAATAGCGGCAAATAAATTTTAAGCTTTGGAATTGGTTTGTATCTCTAAACCATAGGCATGTCACTAACTTGAAGCTAGTTATTTTTAAGCTAAAGCCGCGCATAAAAAAGTCACTACTTGATCAAGTAGTGACTTTTATTATTTTCTCAATTTTACCCTGAAATGTATTTACACGTTTCAGGACTTGTTTGTCCAATTTAACTTATGAAATGACATAAATTAAAATACAAAATCTTCACTATCTAATGACATCATCGAATCGACACCATTATTGATGCAAGCCGCATGGCCTTTTGCTCTAGGCAGCATACGTTGAATGAAAAATTGGGCGGTTTTAATTTTAGCTTGATAAAAAGCATTATCATCAGTGCCCTGTGCTAGTTTATCTTGTGCTACTTTTGCCATTCTGGCCCAGAAATACGCTAAGGTGACATAACCTGAAAACATTAAGTAGTCGACAGATGCGCCACCAATTTCATCTGGATTTTTCATTGCTTTCGCGCCAATAGTCATTGTTATTTCATGCCATTCCTTAGCGTAAGCCATAATTGGCTGAATAAACTCTGCCATGGCTGGGTTATCCATATTTTCTTGGCAAAATACGGTAACGTCCTTCGAAAATGGTTTTAACACTTCACCTTGTGAACCTATAACTTTACGTGCTAGTAAGTCTAATGCTTGAATTCCTGTCGTGCCCTCATACAAGCAGCTAATTTTGGTATCGCGCATTAATTGTTCCATGCCCCACTCTTTTATAAAGCCGTGGCCGCCAAATATTTGCACACCATGGCTGGTACATTCAAAGCCTAGCTCTGAAAGAAATGCTTTTGCGATGGGCGTTAATAGCGCTAACTTTGTTTCAGCATCGGCTTTAATCGCATCATCTTTTTCGGCGTGGCCAATATCAACAAGTTGCGCTAAGTAAGAAACTAGTGCTCGCCCACCCTCCGCGATAGACTTTTGTGTTAACAACATTCTACGAACATCTGGATGAACAATAATTGGATCTGCTGGGCCATCAGGATTTTTTATGCCGCTAATTGAGCGCATTTGTAGGCGGTCTTTTGCATAAGCCAATGCACCTTGAAAAGAAGCTTCCGCCGCAGCAACACCTTCACTTGCTACACCTATTCGAGCAGCATTCATAAAAGTGAACATACATTTAAGACCACGATTTGGTTCACCAATTAAGTGTCCCTTAGCGCTATCAAAATTAATAACACACGTTGCATTACCGTTAATACCCATTTTGTGTTCTATAGAACCACAATTTACGCCATTTCTATCAGCAATGGTGCCATCATCATTGACATTAAATTTAGGTACTATGAATAACGATATTCCTTTATTTCCTTCTGGAGCATCCGGTATACGGGCAATAACAATATGAACAATGTTGTCAGATAAATCGTGTTCTCCCGCCGAAATAAATATTTTAGTACCCGTTAATGAATAACTTCCATCACTATTAAGCTCAGCCTTTGTGCGCAACATGCCTAAGTCGGTACCACAATGAGGCTCGGTTAAACACATGGTGCCAGTCCAGTTACCTTCAACTAGCTTTGGCATAAATTGCTGCTTTTGAATTGCGGTACCATGTGCTTCTATTGTAGCTAATGCGCCGTGGCTTAAACCTGGGTACATAGCAAAACTATGGTTGGCACTTGAGAATAGCTCCGCAATACTAATATTCAATGAATGTGGTAAACCTTGGCCACCAAATTCTTCTGACTGAGACAACGTAGGCCAACCACCCTCAACATATTGTTGATAAGCTTCTTTAAAACCATCTGGCGTAGTTACAACACCGTCAGTCCATGTACAGCCTTGTTGATCACCAATTTGGTTTAACGGAGCAACAACTTGTTCGGTTAATTTGGCAGCCTCAGCAATAATGGCGTCAACCATATCGACACTTGCATCCTCGTATCCCAAGTGTTGATAGTGATTTTCACAATTCAGTAGTTCTTGCATAACAAATTTAACATCACGTATGGGCGCTTTGTATTCCGGCATGTTGCTCTCCAAATAATTATCTTTATACAGCTAGATTAAATGACAATGGCTAGATGCTTACTTAAGTGAATTCATTCACACAAATAACACTGTCTTTTACACATGCTAAGTTACTCATAAGTATTATCCAAATGAATAATACTTATGACCTTATATTCAATATATCTATAAACAAGTATTATTAGTCTTTAATTTTGCTTTATAACTCATCTTCAAAAAATGAAAATCAGAAGCTAAAAGACGACATATCACCGTTACCCCTCAAAGAAACGTGACATTTATCACGTATTATTCCTTTTATGAATAGTTATCTATTAAAACAATTGATTGGTTTAATTTAATCGCTGCACTTAGCATGATTTGGCGATTAAATGTTCAACATAAGTGGTAGATAGTTATTTTCAGAAGAAATAATAAGCTTCTGTGTCATGCCCTTGCTGTTATTGAACAACGTTAATTTTACAAAGTTATATATTTACAGGTTACAAATAAGAGCGCTTAAGCGTCATACATATTTTATATAAAACAATGTGTTAACAAGGTTATTTAATAACTATTAGTCAGTATTGGGGAAGTAAATGAATAATAATAAACCAAAGTTTTTTAAGCACTCCTTACTCGCATTTGCGGTTGTAGCAGCAATAAGCTCAACAGCGAACGCCCAAGAAGAAAATAACAGTATAGAAAAAGATGACGAAAATATTGAAAGAATTTACGTAACGGCATCTAAACGCCTACAAGGTTTACAGGAATCTCCTGTCGCCGTTACTGTTATTAGTAGTAAAGCAATAGAACAAACCAAAGTAATGGACATGAACGATTTGCAAACCCTTGTTCCTACTTTACGTGTTACGCCATTACAACGCTCAGTCAATACTAACTTTGCCATTCGAGGTTTTGGTAACGGCACCAATAATACAGGTATTGAACCATCTGTAGGTGTGTTCATTGATGGCGTTTATCGCTCACGAGCTGCTGCGCAAATTGGTGATTTACCAAGACTACAGCAAATAGAAGTGCTAAGTGGCCCACAAAGTACCTTATTTGGTAAAAATGCCTCCGCTGGTGTCATTAACGTACGTACACTAGCACCGTCGCATGATCTTGAAAGCAAAATTGAATTTGGCATTGGCAACTTTAATCAACGCACCGTCAAAGGCTATGTTACTAACGGTGTTTCAGACACCTTAGCCTTAAGCTTATCTGGCGGGTTTAACACCCGTGACGGTTTTACTGACAGTGTCGTAGGTTTAAATGAAATAAATGATCGTGACCGCTGGAATATTCGTGGCCAAGCACTTTATGAGCCAACCGAAGACGTAACAGTAAGAGTTATTGCTGATTATAGTGAAATTGATGAGGCCTGTTGTAGCGTTGCAGATATTATTAATGGCCCTACAACTGGGGCTGTTAGAGCATTAGGCGGAGTCGTGCTTGATGATTCAAACCCGTTCAGCTATGAGTCAGCTCTAAATATAGATCCTATTAACAGCGTTGAAGATGGTGGTATTTCAGTACAAGTTGATGTTGATTTTGACACTTATTCCTTCACTTCAATCACGTCATTTCGTAATAACAAATCAAACTTTGACAACGATGTTGACTACACCTCTTTAGATATTCTAACTGAAGATGGGCACACAGATATTGATACCTTCACGCAAGAGTTTCGCTTAACCTCAACCTCCAAACAAGCGTTAGAATGGATGGTTGGTGCTTATATCTTCAAAGAAGAAGTCGACACTGGCGATACATTAAATTACGGTAATGATATCAGAAACTACTTTGATGTTTTATTAGCAGCCGGCGGTGCAGCGGGCTTATTAGCCGGTGTTGAAGGGGCATATGGCCTAGGTCCAGGTACGTTTTTGTCAAATCAATCGGCAGTAAACTCTGAGTTTAATCAAGACAATGACGCATATTCACTATTTGCTAACTTTGATTATCACATTTCAGATGATTTAACCGCCATCTTCGGTGTTAGCTACACCAAAGACGAAAAAGAAATCACCATTACCCAAAATAATACTGACGTTCTTTCCGGGATTGATTTAGATACACAACTCACGCTATTTGGTGTTCCTATTGGCTTAATTCCACAATTAGCTCCTGCTGTACCAACAATAAAAGGTCTACAATTTTTACCGCCTATGCTTGGGCTGCCAAATGCAGTAGAAAATAATAAATCTGACGACAGTAAAACCACATGGTCAATGCGTTTAGCTTACGAACTTAATGACAACATTAATTTATTTGCGTCTGCTGCTACAGGGTTTAAAGCAACTTCATGGAATTTATCTCGTTATTCAAGCCCATCAGCAAACGATCAAGCAGCGCTAGAAAATGCAGGGCTAACCTTAGCAAACCAAAACTATGGCGGCCGATTTGCGTCCCCCGAAGAATCAACGGTTTATGAACTTGGCATGAAAGCGCGCTTTGATAAAGGTGCATTTAACGTGACTATTTTCGATCAAACTATCGATGGTTTTCAATCATCAATATTCATCGGAACGGGCTTTGTGCTAGCAAATGCAGGTAAACAAAGTACTAAAGGTATTGAATTTGACTCGGTTTATAATCCAACAGAAAACTGGTCACTTACTTTAGCAGGTACCTTCCTTGATCCAGTTTATGATTCATTTAAAGGTGCATCAGGGCTAAATGGTCCAGTAGATTTGTCTGGCGAAAAACCTGCAGGTATTCATGAACGTAGTATTACTGCTGGTATTACTTACAACTTTGAACTTGCCAGTGGTGCATATGGTTATGTCCGAACTGATTACCTCTATGAAAGTGAAGTTCACATTGTAGAAAATGTACCTGACTCTATTACCCGTGAAGTTGGAACCTTAAACGCCAGTGCAGGTTTACATTTCAATAATGGACTCGCGGTGCAAATTTGGGTTCGTAATTTGAATAATGACGAGTACTTTTTATCTTCATTCCCACCACCAATTCAGGCTGGTAGTTTTAATGGCTATCCAAATCAGCCTCGTACGTTTGGTGCCACCCTTTCGTATGAGTTTTAAGTAATAGCATTACCGGGTTGTAGTTAGCGTGGATAAACATGCGTTAACTACAACTCATATCAATGTTTTATTACCGTCAACACACCTAACAAAATATAAGCACTACATTTACGATAAGGTTTTGGCTTATAAACAATTTATTTTTCATTTTACTAACTTAAGAGCTGGAAATATGTATATTGAATCAATCTTGAAAGCACGCCATTCTGTTCGAGCATTTCTTGATAAACCAGTACCAACACAAACATTAAATAGCATTTTTGAAAGTGCTCAGCTTTCACCTTCAAACTGTAACGTACAACCTTGGCATACGTGTATCGTTTCGGGACAAACAAAAGACAACCTTAAAGCCAAGTTCATTGAAGCATTGATGAGTGGTGCAGCGCCAAATCCCGACTTTAATTGGGCTGCGCAATATAGCGGCATTCATCGAGAACGCCAATTTGGCTCAGCTAACGCACTTTATAGCTCTGTGGGTATTGCTAGAGAAGACAAAAAAGCGCGGCAAATGGCGATGGTACGCAACTGGCAGTTTTTTGATGCGCCACATGCGATATTTTTCACCATGGACAAATATTTAGACATTATGGGCGCGGTTGATTTGGGCATTTATGCCCAAACACTTTCATTAATCATGGCAGAACATGGTATATCAAATTGTATGCAAGGAGCGTTAGGACAATTTCCTGACCCTGTCAGAGAAATACTAAACCTACCTGATGATCGCGGCATTTTATTTGGTATGTCTTTTGGTTACGCCGATGAAAACGCAGCAGTCAATAACACCAGAACAGATCGCGAAGCGCTCGACAACGCCGTCACTTTTTTTAATTAGTTCTAACAAGACAATCAAGGAAACCTGATGAGCGCTATTAACGCAACAGTATTCGAAGTAGACAAGCATAACTTACAAAACAGCCGTCATATCATCACTAACATTGATACTCAGCTTAAAAAAAATGAAGTGGTACTAAAAATTGATAAATTTTCCTTAACGGCTAATAACATTAGTTATGCGATAGCTGGTGACACATTGCACTATTGGAACTTTTTTCCTACTGATGCAGGTTGGGGTCGTATTCCCGCTATGGGGTATTCCGAAGTTGTATTATCTAATTGCGAGCAAATTGCGGTTGGTGAACGAATTTGGGGCTTTGTGCCGATGGCAAGTCATGTAAAAGTACTTGCGGGTAACGTCAGTGAATCGGGCTTTTATGATATCAGTGAACATCGTGCAGGTTTATCACCTGTTTATGCCTCATTCGAACGAGTAAAACAAAACCCTTTCTATAAACAAGCCAACGAAGACTTTGACATGCTCGTGCGCGGCTTATTCACTACGTCTTGGTTGATTGAAGATTTTATGTTTGATCAACGTTACTTTGGTGCTGAACAATACTTAGTCACCAGCGCATCAAGCAAAACGAGTATCGCCCTAGCCTTTGCCATTAAAGCTAGAGGCGAACTTGCTGCAGTTGGTATAACGTCTAATAGTAATCGAAAGTTTGTTGAAAGCCTTGGCTGTTATGACAAGGTTGTCAGTTATGATGAAATTGACTGTCTTAACACCAACTCACCCAGTATTTTAGTTGATATGGCTGGTAGCCAAAAAACTTTAGCAGCAATACACACACACTTTGCTGAACAACTTCGTTATTCTTGCCGCGTCGGTGTAACCCACCATAATGACCTAGTACCAAACGAGTTAAGCACTAAAAGCCCTTTACCCGGTGTTGCTCCTACTTTCTTTTTTGCGCCAACACAGTTGAAAAAACGCACAGGCGATTGGGGGGCAATCGAAACCATGAGTAAAATTAGTCAGTCACTACAAAGCTACATTGAATTTTGTAGCAGCATCATCACTATCGAACACTCATCCGGTGCAAGAGGTATCTGCAACGCCTATCAAGACGTACTTTCAGGCAGAGCTGATGCTGCAATAGGAAAAATTATTTCATTGTAAATACCACTAACGTCAAATTATAAATATCAACGTATACACGAGGTAGTTATGGAAGGTACTGAATTAGTTACGTTTGTAAATACACAGATTATTCCCATATGCATCTTTTTAATTATGATGGGGATGGGATTATCACTAGTACCGAATGATTTTAAGCGCGTTGCTAAATCACCTAAAGCCGTTTCAATTGGTCTAGTGAATCAGTTGATATTATTACCCATTATTGGCTTTACCTTAGCAACCGTTATGCCGCTAGAGCCAGAATATGCAGTTGGTGTGATGTTATTAGTTGTTTGTCCTGGCGGCACAACCTCAAATATGTTCACACACCTAGCAAAAGGCGATGTTGCGCTCTCAGTTACCATGACAGCCGTTGCTAGCTTAATTACCGTATTTACTATTCCCGTGATATTAAACTTTTCGTTGAATCATTTTATGGGTCAAGGGAATGAATTTCAGTTACCCATTCTAGCCACCATGATCAGTTTAATGAAGCTAACCATAGTACCGATTACTATTGGTATGTTGATTAAAGCTTTTCTACCCAAATTAGCAGCAAGCTCACAGGTTTATGTCGCAAAATTTGGTATTTTATTTTTAACCTTATTGATTATATTTTTAACTTATATTCAACAAGATATCGTTATTCCCGCCCTCATTGCCGCCGGCCCTGTGTCACTAATATTAAACATATCAACAATGGCGTTAGGTTATTACTCAAGTAAATGGCTAAAACTAACAACTGCACAAAGAACATCCATTACTATTGAAGTAGGCTTACAAAATAGTACGTTATCAATGTTTATGGCATTAACTTTACTGGCTAATTATAAAATGTCATTTACGCCGGCTATTTACACACTCATTATGCTTTTTACCGCCGGTATATTGGTAAAAGTAATCCATTTAAGGTTTCATTCAACACCAAAAGAGCAAGCAGTTGCTGGTCTTAGCGTTGAACAAACTAAAGAGTAATTACCAGGAAATGAATTTATGATCACCGTTCATCATTTAAATAAATCGCGTTCAAAACGAGTTATTTGGTTGCTCGAAGAACTCGACATGCCCTATACGCTAGTTCATCATCAACGTGATCCTAGCTCGAATTTAGCTCCTGAGAGTTTGAAATTGATTCATCCCCTCGCTAAAGCGCCTATCATTGTTGATGATGGCATCACGCTTTGTGAGTCTGGCGCAGTAATGGAGTATATTTTGAATCAAAGTGACTCTGTAGAGTCTGCGCTTAAGTTACGGCCAGAAGCAAATAGCGCTACATATTATCAATACCTTGAATGGCTGCACTTTGCCGAAGGCTCTTTAGCATTACCAGTAATTACGAAATTATTAATGACAATGGAAAAACGAGAAGGTACTGCACCTTTAGATCATTACATAGCTAAAGAAATTGCCGTAGATTTTTCTTATATTGATGCCACCTTGGCAAAAAGCAGCTATTTTGCTGGAAGTAGCTTTAGCGCCGCTGATATTATGATGACCATCATGCTAGAAATCGCAGACAATTTAAGTTTGATTGACGATAAATTAAACATTAAGCGCTATCTCGGCGTTATGCAGGACAGAGTGGCCTACCAGTTAGCCAGCAAGTACGGATAAAATCCGTTTGGAGTTTTGACTAAACCCCTGTATAAACAACAATAAATAATGAATGACTCAAAGGTAATAAAATGGAAATGATCAACGTAGCAATTGAAAATAATGTGCATCTAATTACGTTAAATAACGGCAAAGTTAACGCAATATCGCCGCAAGTTATCGATGAAATGAATAGTGCTTTAGATCACGCGGAGCAAGAAAAAGCGATTGTTATTTTAACTGGCCAAGCCGGAATATTTTCAGGTGGCTTCGATCTTAAAACCATGAAAGCAGGCCCTGAATCAGCTATTGCACTTGTCACTAAAGGCTCAAAATTATCTCGCCGAATGTTAGCTTTCCCAACACCAATTATTGGTGTTTGTAATGGTCATGCAATCGCAAAAGGTGCTTTTTTATTACTTAGCTGTGATTATCGTATTGGTTGTGCCGGTAACTTTAAAATTGGCTTAAACGAAGTCGCTATTGGAATGACTATGCACAATGCCGGTATTGAAATTGCCCGTAACCGTTTACCGAGCAATTACCTAACTCGCTCGGTAATTAACGCTGAGTTATTCTCACCAGAAGCGGCCACGGTAGCGGGCTTCCTTGACGTTGTTGTTGAAGAAGAACAACTAATGGACACTGCACAAGCAGTTGCTAAGCAAATGCAAACGCTTAATATGACAGCACATCATGGCACAAAATTAAAAGAACGTGCTGCTATTTTAGCTTCATTAGATGAAGCGATTGAAATTGACAAAGACAGCATTATTTCTCTATAACAGCTAGTCGCATATTCCAACGTGCTAGTACCATGCTTTAAACCGCTTGAGTGTTTATCAGGAAGTCTCAAAACTTTCTTGTAAACACTCAACACTGCCAACAAAAACTTACCATTAAAGGTCAACATAATGATTAAAAAAATAATAATATCAATCGTTGTGCTCATAACGTTTGCTTATGTCGGCAGCGCTTGGTTTTTCTCTTCTAAAATACTCGAATTAGGCATTACCGAATGTGATGTAGAGCACTTTGTGTTTTGTGGTGACCCAAGTACTCAAGCAATTGCCTTTGAAGAGGTAAGTTTTGAAACGGTTGATGGTTTTACGATACCCGCTTGGTACATGCCAACCAGCAATGCTAAACATGCGGTATTGCTAGTACACGGCAGAACCGCAAGTCGCCACGAAGGCATGCGATACGCCAAATCGATTATCAATGCAGGGTACAGCGTATTAGCCATTGATTTACGCCATCCGCGTCAAGACCCTGCAATATTATCGACGATGGGTTTTCATGAAAAGAAAGACGTTGTAGCTGCCCTCGATTATTTGGAAAAAATAAAAGGTTTTGAGTCAATTGGTGTTATGGGCTTTTCTATGGGCGCAGCAACTAGCATGATAGTCATGGCGAAAGACCAACGCATAAAGGCTGGAGTATTTAGTGGCGGCTATGCAAATTCGATGGATGTATTATCAGAGCAAGCAGCAATTATTTATGGCTTACCCCGTTACCCGTTAATGCCACTAGTTGAATTGTTCTTTGAATGGCGTGGTGATTTAACCAGCGAAGAAACTGACCCAGAAAACTATATAGCACAAATTTCTCCTCGCCCTATCTACATAATGCATGGTACAGCTGATACCACTGTTGATTTTAGCCATGGTCAGCGTTTATTCACAGCAGCAAAAGAACCAAAGCAGTTCTGGCAAGCCGAAGGTGGCGCGCATACTCGACTTTGGCAATTAAATAAAAACAAAGCAGAAAGTAGCGTTGTAGAATTCTTTAACCGCAATTTACAGCCTTAATTTATAAACACCAGTTAGCAAAAGTACTGCTCTTGTGTGATTATGCTAATAGTTAAGTTAAACACTAAGTAGCAGAAATATGAAAGATTGTAATCAATGTGGGAAATGTTGCATTAAGTATGGCGACGGCGATCTTTCTGCCACCCAAGAGGAAATTGATCTTTGGGAAATATTTAATCCTGACATATTCGACTACGTTAAAAATAACGAAATATGGTTCGACCCTAAATCAGGTGTCAGGCTAAACAGATGCCCTTTTCTCGACATAGCCCCCAAAACCAAACCTGACGAAAAAGATAGGTACACTTGCAGTATCTACTTAGACCGGCCTGAAGATTGTCGCCATTACCCTAGCCTGATTGCTGAAATGGTAAGAGACGAGTGTGAAATGATAGAAGTCAGTGATTTGTCAAAACCTAAACAAGCACAAATAAAACTCGATATATTGATGCAAGATAGCCGGCCAGCACATTTTACATAAAAAATAGCGCCTATGGTGGCGCTATTCATAACTTGTATAATCAATCAGCTAAAACGACTTGCCATTAACAAAGTAGTTTAAGTAACTAAAATAACGCGTTAATTAGTCAGCTTTTTGTTCATCATGCAATTCAATATTAAGCTCTAATACATTTAAATCGCCATCTTTGTTATCAAGATTTATTGAAAAGCTTTCATCAGAAACATGAATATATTTACGCAATACGGCAAGTATATCTTCAGTAAGTTGCGGTAAATAATCAGGCTGTTTATTGCGATTATTACGCTCGTGAGCAACGATGATCTGCAGGCGCTCTTTTGCCTTTGAAGCCGTTGTTACTTGTTTTTCTTTTTTACGTAAAAAATAATCCAATAATGCCATGTTATCCTCCAAACATACGACTGAAAATGCCTTTTTTCTCGGCAACTAAAAATCTAAACTCTACTGTTTCGCCTAACAGACGGTCAATCACGTCTTGATACGCTTTACCGGCATCACTTTCGGTATCTAAAATTACTGGCTCACCAGCATTAGACGCTTTAAGTACCGCTTGCGACTCAGGTATAACACCTAACAATGGTATAGAAAGAATATCTTCAACGTCTTCTACACTCAGCATTTCACCTTCTTCAACGCGCTTAGGAGAATAGCGAGTTAACAATAAATGCTCTTTTATTGGCTCTAAGCCAAGTTCTGCGCGGCGTGAACGGCTAGCCAACATGCCTAATATGCGATCAGAGTCACGAACAGATGATACTTCAGGGTTGGTTGTAACAATGGCTTCGTCTGCATAGTAAAGTGCCATCATAGCGCCGGCTTCAATACCTGCAGGTGAATCACAAATGATATAATCATACGTTTCACCAAGCTCTTCTAATACTTTGCCAACGTTTTCTTTATTTAACGCATCTTTATCACGTGTTTGAGAAGCCGGTAATATTGATAAGCTACTAACGCGTTTATCTTTTATTAACGCTTGGTTCAAAGTTGCTTCACCATTAATAACATTAACGAAATCATAAACAACACGACGTTCACAACCCATAATCAAATCAAGATTACGTAAGCCAATATCAAAGTCGATTAAAACCACTTTATGGCCTTTCAACGCTAAACCAAGACCAATTGCAGCACTTGATGTTGTTTTACCTACACCACCCTTGCCTGATGTAACAACTATTATTCGTGCCATAGACCGAATATCCTTTTTGAGTTAAATGTTATAAGTTAAATAAGTTTTGATGACGTTAATTCGCTGTCAGTCAACTGTATAAACGCAGGTGAACCCCAATGTTGTTCCATTGATTCACTCAACCAATAGTTGCCATTAATTGACACCAATTCGGCCTCTAGGTTTTGGCAATATATTTGCGCTTTATGGTGACCTTTTGCACCAGCAATCGCCCGACCGCGTAATGAGCCATAAACGTGAATATTCCCATCGGCAATAACTTCAGCACCTGCCGAAACCGAGCCAATAATCACTAAATTTTGACCTTTAGCATAAATTTGCTGGCCAGAACGAATTTGGCCACGATGTACTTTATCGGTATATAAATCAGACTCAGGTTTAGTAGCTATTGCTGTAGTTTTTTCAGCAGTTAATTCATTTGCAATAACGGCTTGGGCTGAGGTATTTGCTTTCGCAGTATTAACAAATGAAAAGCCTAATTCGCGAATAAGCTGGCGCTGCTCTTTAGCAACTGAGCCCGTAAAACCAACAAAAGTAAATTTAAACTCTTCAATTAAGGTTTTAATCGCTTGATAATTAATTGCACAATCTAATTTTTCAATGCTAACGACAACTGGAACTAAATAAAAAAAATCAGGAGCTTGAGCGATTTTCTTGGCTAAATCAGCGCGAACATCAGCTAATATTGACGTGTTCAAATGTAAAACAGATAGGGTAAAGCTTGACCCTTTAAATTCAATACTGGCATCAGCCATAAGGAATATTTTCCCAAATATAACAATTTAGTGCGCTAGGCATAAAATTGCAGGTATAGTCACTACCGCAATTGAGTGATAGTGACGTATACAGAAAAAGTAAAATTGTTTACAACGCGTCTTTTAACGTAGAAATCAACGCATCTTGTCCGTGTTGATAATGCTCAATTTTATTATTCGCCATCAGCAGCGAATAGCTCAAATTAAGTGATGCCACCAACAAAGCACGCTCACTACTAGCTACACCTGTATTTTTTTTAATGTCATCACACATAACGGCGAGTTTGCGAGCTGCTTGCTTTAAATCATCTACATCTTCATTTGAGCAAGTAAACTGGTGTTGCTTGCCCATAATTTGAATGCTGATGCCTTTAGAGTCTTCAGCAAACATTAATTTACCTCATCTACGCTTTGTAACTTCCCTAATAGGTTGGTTAAAACAGTGTTTGTTTGCGTTTGTTTTTCTTCACCTTCAAGTATTTCAAGCTGCAACGTTTCATTTTCATCTTTAAGTGCAGACTTTTCCTGCTCTAGCTCTACTACTTTGCTTTTTAGTAGGTTGTTTTTTTCAATAATGTCTTCAATCAGTTTTTCGAGATGAGGGAGAGTATTTTCTAACATAAGGCGCTCTGGTTAACTGTAAATTTAAGGCGGCAAATTTAATCTAAAGTGAGGCAGAATGCTACTGTTAAGCGCAATTATTAACAATAATTATGTAACAATTATCGTCGTTAGCTGAGATTGGAGAATAGTGTTCAATAACCATACACTTATTGAACACTATTGGTTCAAGTGGTTGTTCTTTAAAAATTAGACATTCGGATTTTTACCTGTGTTTCCTACAACTAAATATTAGAAAAATAATCTAGTCTAGTATACTTTTGATGCTGAAAGATCACTTATGTACTTTCAGTTTCCAGCTTTGCTTTACGTTTTTTATTAAAATATAGATATAAAAAAACGGCAATAACGATATTTAAAACACAACGTAATATTTCACCAAGTTCAAAAGTTAAACTTGCCAAAGAGTTAACTAAATCAACCGCTGAGCCGACACCCAATATAATGGCGATAATGATAAATATTTTCTCTAATGACATTGAATTTGACATAAAACTAATTTTTACTTTTAGTGGTAACAGATATCTTGGCGAAAAAAGTTAACGCAACACCAGAAATTAGGGAAAGCATGGCAAGACCAAACATCGCACTACGCTGAGACTCAAAAGCAAAAAGGTAGATACTTATTGCCATTAAAAACAAACCAATGTAGGTAAACATTTTTGCATGTGATGCTATCAAACCAACGGATTGTGTTGTTTTATTTTTCGCATGAGCAGTAGCTTTTCGTTTGTGTTTATTTGTTGGCATAGGTAACTCCTAATGTATTGTAACCCGCTATAAATATAGTTAGCAGCAGTATGTATGAAAAATTAAAACTGTTAGCGTTAATTTGCTTTAACTAAATTTCAGTATCAATTAAACAAAATTAAATAACAAGAAAATAATAATTTTAAAACAATTACTTAACTAGTATTTTTTCTTTAATAATTAACGTGTACCGAACAGTGAAACAATTAGCTTAATGGTATTGTGATGCGCAATAAAAGGACTGATAACTGTTGATTTAAAATAAAGCACGATAATACATATCAGCCACTATCGTGCTTTATTTTTTGATAATCTAGTTTTTATTCTAGTTCTAGTTAAGAGTTTCTCAACCAAATATCTGCATTGACTGAGGTTTTATTTTTACGCTTTTTCTTCCCTGTACCCTCTGGTTTTGCCATCGGTTTATCAGCTATTAATCGTTCGTTAAGCTCTTCATCAACTTCAAAACCTTCAACCTGTTCACGCTCAAGTCGTACTTTGTTTTTCTTTTCAATTATTTTAAAGTGATGATAATCTTCATAATCGATAAGTGACAACGCTAATCCTACTTCACCAGCACGACCACTTCTGCCAATACGATGCATGTAATCTGCTGGACTTCTTGGTAAATCAAAATTGATTACTACTGGCAGTTTTTCAATATCAAGACCACGGGCTGCGATATCCGTGGCAATTAGCACATCAATTTCACCTGCTTTAAACTCTTCTAACACACGGCTACGAGCGCCCTGACCTTTATCACCATGAAAGACTTCTGCAATAATGCCGCGTTTTGAAAGCTTTGTAGCTAAGTGCTCACAGCTATTTTTTGCATTTACAAAAATAAGTACTTGTCGCCATTGATGCTGCTTAATTAAAAATGCCAACAGCGCTGTTTTCTGACCTTTGTTCACGGTAAAAACACGTTGTACTAAAGTACTAGTGTCACTACTTTGTACCTGTATTTCAATTGGATTATTGAGTAGCTCTTGCGTTAACGCTTTTACTTGCTCTGGAAATGTTGCAGAAAATAATAAGGTTTGTTTTTTCTTCGGCGTTAATGCTAACAGTTCAGATAATTCTTCGGTAAAACCAAGGCTTAACATTCTATCTGCTTCGTCGAGTACTAAAGTACTAACTTTATCTAGCTTAATTGCATTACTTGAAATCAAATCGAGCAAGCGACCTGGCGTTGCAACCAATATATCGGTACCGCCACGTAAAGCTAACATTTGTGTGTTTGCTGATACGCCACCGAAGACAGCAACGGTTTTAATCGCGCCATTAAAATGCACAGCATAAGATTTAATACTGTCTGCAACTTGTTTAGCAAGTTCACGAGTTGGCACTAAAATCAGCCCGGTAACATAGTTTCCTTTGCTAGTGCTATTGCTCTTTGATGACTTTTCAGCGTGCAATTGCTGCAATAGTGGCAATGCAAACGTTGCAGTTTTACCTGAACCAGTATTCGCCCCTGCAATTAAGTCACGCCCTGCTAACACACTTGGAATTGCTTGCGCTTGAATTGGCGTTGGCTGTTGGTATTCCAGCTCAGATAATCGAGCTAATAAAGGTGGAATAAGGCCAAGTTCTGAAAAGTTGGCCGGTATTGTGGCAGTGCTCATTAATATAAAGGGCTCAAAGCTATGATAATAGCCCAGTATTTTAGCGTATTTAGAAAGGTTAAGTTAGTAAAATGTGCCTATGATGACTAAGCGTCAATCAATTACCGAATAAGTGAGGGGTAATTCAGCTCAAGTTTACAAGCTAGAAGGCAACATTGGAAAAATATGAAATACAGGTATTCTCATCTATGTTGATAAATAGCTATTTCTGTTTTTTCACCATTAATATGCGAATAAATAACACTAATATAAAAATAGTAAAATATAAGATGGACATTAACTCATGAAATATAAAATAAATGAGAAATTCATAGGTAAAAAATGATTTTACTGATCCACCTTCATTAAATGCAAAACCAATTTCAATTAGAAACATTAATATTATTAATGGCACTAATGCATACAACGTACTTTTAATGGTGTTTATTAATATGCGAAAATAACCGTAATTTTTCATTGTCCTGCTTAAACAGCTTGTATGGATATTGCTACCTGATAATAACCCCGTTTTCATTTCTAAGTACAACAGGTTTAGTATGTTTATTGATATATTCAGAACGAACAACTAAAAAGTAGAATACGAAATAACCTAGCCAAGACACAAAGAAAGAAGATAAAAACCAGAAAAGTTTAGTATAGCCTTCTGCTTTCTTAGAAACTAAAGCTAATATCCACGGAAGTATATTAAATAAAGTAATACCAAAAGCAATGAGTGATAACCAAAAAACGTCCATTTAAAATTTAACTCCTTTTGTTTGAGGGGATATATACCTAACGCCTCATTAAGATGCAATAAAATTGTTGGCTAAAATGTGTAGCGAAGCGGAACCAGCCAACTGTTTTTTGTCCTAATTGAACGCAGGCTCCTCTATTGAGAGACCGATAACAAGATTGAACACCGTATAA
>OLHD01000065.1_pt1 | contig 15602 bp, 34 predicted proteins | sample 1609541 | NCBI WGS metagenome assembly OLHD01 (sample SAMN05416870, study PRJEB24817) | seawater metagenome | isolation source: Sea water | place: Canada:Atlantic | collected 2013-11
CGTCAGATGTGTATAAGAGACAGATTTAGATGACTCTATAAAAAATTTTGCAAGAGCTTGTATGAATTATGGTTTAGAGAGAAAATGGCCAGTTTATTTATCTACTAAAAATACTATTTTAAAAGCTTACGATGGAAGATTTAAAGATTTGTTTCAGGAAGTTTTTGAAAAAGAATTTATAAAAAAGTATTGACAAGTCTAAAAAGACTTGATAAGATACTTACATATTAAAGAAGAGTAGCGAAAGCCAAAACTTTAAAGGAGATAGGTTAGAATTTTAATCTATTTTATTTTAAATAATATAAGGTAAAATAATATGATATGTTTAGATACTCCCGAACAAATAGACGGGGCTAGAATGTTAGTGTTAAGAAGCGGCTTAAAAGTTGAGCTAATTGGTATGAGACTAACGAGAGGAAGGACTTGTTACAGTATGATTAAAGAAGAATTTAATCTCAAAGGTAATAAAGAAAAAGTATTAAAAGATTTCGAGGAAATATTAAGAGAGAATAATATTCTAACTTAATATAATTAGAGTTTAATAGTTCTCTTTAAAAACTTACACGAGTTTGTGAGTTCTCTATTATAATTAAAAACTCTCATACTTAAATAAATAAATAAAGGGGGATTATGAAACCATTAATAACAACAATAGTTGAGAAAGCTACCAAAAAAGGTGGATATTATTCTATTGAGTGCGAGGGAGAAGAGTATCAAGAACTAACAAATGATATGTCTTTATTGTGTAACCAAAAATCTACAGATAAATATGTAGGTATAGATAATCTTGATGAATGTAGAGTCGAACTATATGATAAAGACAAAGAATATAGAGGATACTTTTACTGGATAGCATACAACACAGGAAGTGACAGGCTAGCGGATTATTCTACAAGCTTAGAATCTTTTATAAAGATTGATAAAGTTTCTGAGAAGTGGGAAGATGAATACTATAGACTATAAGGAGGGCTTATGATTATAGTATATTTTGAACATATGAAAACGCATTATTGTGAAGAAGTCGCAAGATTTACATTAGAGGAAACATATAATCTATGTTGGTCTACCTTGTATAAGGAAGCGACAGAATCAAATATGATTATTACTGAGAGTGTAATTGAAGAGTATGAATGTGGGTTTGTAAATAAAGAAGACTGCGAGGATTATCCAAAATAAAGGAGAGCTTATGAAAGTAAAAAAAGCATTAAGAATTATTAATGATCTAATTACCTGTGAAATGGAGTGGTCTGATTGTAATAATGAAGAACTGCAAGAAGCATGGAATACTATTCAATTAAAAATAAATAGAGAGGGCTTATGAAACTATTAGGAATTGGCAACAATTCTAAGACTATTAAGAGTGATAAAGGTGGGGAATACTTAACAGGTATTCTATACCTTGACCCACGAAATACGAAAGTGTGTCCGTATCAAGATATAGCAAGGTGCAAGGTTGCTTGTCTTAATACATCAGGGCGAGCAGGTATTATCAAAAAGGGTGAGATCAGTAATAATATTCTTAGAGCGAGAGCAAGAAAAACAGATTTATTTTTTGAAGATCAAGCGGAGTTTATGCGATTGATTGTTAAAGATATAGAAGCTTTGATAAGAAAAGCTGATCGGCTATCTGTTAAACCTTGCGTGAGATTAAATGGTACGAGTGACATACAATGGGAACATATAAAATTAGATAATAAAAACAATATCTTTGAAGAGTTTCCTCAAGTACAGTTTTATGATTATACAAAGATACCAACTAGAAAAGTAACGCACATAAAAAACTATCATCTAACGTGGAGTTATAGCGAAGCTAACGAAAAGTATTCGGAGTATTGGAAAGAAGCACTAGACAAGGGAATGAATGTAGCGACAGTCTTTCGAAAGGACTTGCCAAAGTTTTATAAAGGTGTTAAGGTTTTCAATGGAGACACTAACGACTTAAGATTTTTGGACGAGAGAGGAGTTATTGTAGGACTCAAAGCTAAAGGAAAAGCTAGAAAAGATACAAGTGGATTTGTGATAGATGTTAATAACGCTATTGCGATAGGTTAAAATAAACAGCACCTCAATTATGAAAGACTGTTTAAACATAGTGAGAAAAATATGAAAGAAACTTTAATCGTAGTCAATGGGAAAAACAGAGTAAATGTAAAACCCTTTGCAACAGAGAGAAGAGAGCGTAACCAAAAGTATATACACTTTAATTTGTTTGGGATAAAACTTTTCAAAGTAAACACACACAAGAACCTAACCCGTTCTTTTGGTGGTAGGTTTACTAAAACTGGATTATCCTTTAACATTGGTAAGAGATACTTAGGTTTCTATAGTAAATAAAAGTTTAGTGTGGTTGTGTTACGTACATAGCCACACACTTTATTTAAAATAACAGTTGCTATTTAAAAGATAGCATGATATAATATAATAAATATATAAAGTATAATATATAAATATATTAATATATTATAATATATAATATAATAAACTTAATAAAGAATATAATATGAGTAGATATAAAATACATGAGAGTATACTATCTGAGATAGATAACCTACCGACTAATGACTGGCTAGATACAGAGGTTGGTAGTGATATAAGTTTGAGTGATAGTACTAAGGGTGGTGGTTATTGTAATGAGTGTGGTGAAACTATTGAGAAATGTAGTGGCTACAAGTGTTGGATTTAATAAATAAATAATTATGAATAAATATATAGGAACAAATTTAGAAAAAGATTATATGTTCATTACAAGGAACAAAGAATCTTTAATAAAAACTCAGGGTAAAGAAAAAGTGGAGACAATTGAGAACTCAATCATCCATGAGATGATGAAAAAAACTTGGGAAGGATATGAATAGACCTATCTTCGGCTACGACTACAACGGGGTTAATGTTGAATGGACGTGGCGAGTGCGTGAGTTAGAGAAAATTTATTGGAAGACTTGGAAACCTAAGTTGAGTGATGTTAAGATATTAAACTTGACAGACTCTGACGAAGTGGCTAAAGTACAACAAGAAATCTTTCAGGGTGTTATAGATTCCGAACATCCTAAGAAAGAAAAATTAACAGGAATCTTTAAAGTGAGGAATAAAATATGAGTGCAAGTGAAACAACTGCAATGGAAAATAATTTTCTAAATAGTAACAAAAGATATATCGAAGAAGTGATTGAGTATTCAGATGCGATAGCTGATGTGCATAATGATATACTTAATAACAAACAAACTGAAAAGGATAATCACAGGTATGCTATGGAGCATATAACGGATGTTATTAATGATATAAGGGATGAATCATCAAGAGAAATTGATTCATTGAAGAATGAGATTGAAGACTTGAAACAAATGATTGAGGAGCTAACCAAATGAGTAATATATTTCACGAACAGGTGCTAGAATATATTAGCGAGACAGTTGGGGAAGTGTGGCAGTTACATACACGACCTGACTTAGAAAAAGATTGTCTTGAATATGTATTAGATCAATTTAATCTTAATGAAGAGTTTTCTAAAGACGATGATTTTATAAAATATTTAATTATAAAGTTTCTATCTGACCATTGTAGGGATGCAGTCTCGTCACAAGATTTAGATTACATGGCGAAACAACAACAAGGAAATGATCTATGAGGAGTGCAACAAAAAATATAGAACATAAGTCTAATACAGGTGTAAGAGGTAAAAGAACTTGGCAAGGTCGAAGGAACGTAGGTACTTCAACAATGCCGAAGAGAAAGAAACAAACCTACAAAGCATATAGAGGACAAGGCAAATGAAAACTAAAGAACTAGAAAAATTATTTAAAGATAGATTAGCCAAAGATGGCATAGATAAAAAATGGATGGATGAAAAACTTATCTTTGTCGGGTTAGATGATGAGGACAAGGCAAATGATTGACAACGTATCGCAAGCAACACTAGATGTTATTGAAGCTATAAAGAAACAAAACGTAATACAGTTTAAGTATGGGAGTCAGGATGTAATCAGGACAATCAAACCGGAAAGTTTTTATGGAGACTTCAAAGGGTTTCAAGGAATAGATGTTAATACTACAGATGAGTTTAGAAAGTTTAGTTTTGACAGAGTAACAGAGTGGCAAGGTATACCTTTAAGCTATAAAGTCTTTGTCGAACTAGAGGTTATCGGTTATCCTACTGATAAAGAAGTAGCAGAAGAACTGCATGAACTATTAGATAGTGCTGAACCTATCATGTATACTCTGAAACCTATATCATTTTAAAATGACAGAGTATGACATTCACAAATTATTTGAAGAGCAGGTTACAAAAGATACTGTGACTTCTCTTCATGCAAATGGGGGAGTACTTGAGGTTAGGTATGCGGATGGAACGATGGAAGTCTATGCTAAAAAAAGATGGAGAAAGAAATTAAAATTAATTCAGAAAAGAATTTGACTTTTGTAATAGACCTGTGTTATAATAAAGGTATATATGAAAGTATTAATTAAAGAACAATATTTAAGGGAAGATAGAATGCCCTTGAACTATACTGCTAACAACGTAGCCCTCACTATACACCCTAAAGTTAGTTGGTATGTCATTCAGTATGGCTCTAGTTTGAGGTCTAGGAGTTCACTTAAAACCTCACAGTTTAAACAGCTTCAATATTAATAATAAAAAAGGAGAAAATATATGGCAATACTTGAAGGACTATGTGAATGGGCGGCGATCAAAAATCCGAACGTCACCTTTACACCTGAATATCAGATCACTATGATCTTAGACGAAAAGACTGCGGATGATTTTGCAAATCGTGGCTTCAGAGTTAAAGATGTAGATGGTGTGAAAAAGATTATGTTCAAAAGAAAAGTTGAACGTAAGGATGGTACTCCTAATGCAGTACCTAAACTATTGGACTCTAATAAAAATCCACTAGACATATCTGTCGGGAATGGATCAAAGGTTAGAGTACAGTATAGAGAGTGGGAAACATCTAATCAGTTTGGAGACTTCAAAGGACTTGATCTTCAAGCGGTGCAGGTGTTAGACCTTGTAGAGTACACGGGTTCTGATGGTAGCGAATTAGAATCTATTGATGATGATTTGGAGTTTTAATCATGACAGAAGAAGATATAAAACCCTTTATAACTATTGATGATGTACAGATTAACGTGGAGGACTTGCCAGAAGAAGGACAAGGAATCTTCGGTAGACTGCAACGATTGAATCAGAAGAAAGCAAACCTAACCTTGGACTTGGAAGAGCTTCAAGCAGGTATAAACTTTTTCTCTAATAAGATTGTTGAGATTGTTAATGGAGAAGGTCAACGCAAAGCAGATGCAGTTGTAGATGCTGATGTAGTTGAAGAAGAACTATCGGAGTCTAACGACTCAGACTAGTGTGCCTAACAAGTTGCTAGACCTTGTAAAAACTAGCACAGTATAGTTGGGAGTGAGTCGTTGTAAAATCCTGTACGAGTGAGTACTTGGTCAAACAAGTAAGCGGACTTAAGAGAGGTTAAGGCTAAAAGTAAATGAGAACTAAACCACCATGCACTAACTATACACTTTTTAATAACGTGAGGAAATCAATATGGCTTTTGCAGAATATAAATTACCATGCCCTGAGTGTGGCGGTAGCGACCCAGTAGCAAAGAATACAGATGGTTCAGCTAAATGTTTTAGTTGTGACACCTACTTTCTTAACTATGATGAAGCAACGAAAGGCAAGCAAATGACAGAGAAGAAAGAAGCAGTTAATCCTATAGTCAATCCGCATGGAGCAGACTATTCGGCTTTAACAGACCGCAGAATATCTGAGGCAACTGCTAAAAAATATGGAGTTAAGTGTGTGCTTAGTTCTAATGGAGAGATAGTTCAACACTTGTATCCCTATTACAACAAGCATGAATTGTCTGCGACTAAAGTAAGATACGTCCGAGATAAAAACTTCTCGGTCATGGGTAGCTTTAATGGAACAGGTTTATTTGGTGAACAACTATTTCAGAAAGCTAAGTACGTAACCATTACCGAAGGCGAGTGCGATGCAATGGCTTGCTATGAATTAATGGGTAGTAAGTGGGCATCAGTGTCTATTAAACGTGGCTCAAGTGGAGCAGTCAAAGACATTAAAGAAAGCTTAGAGTTCTTAGAAAGTTTTGAGAATGTTGTGATCTGTTTTGATAGCGACAAGCAAGGACAGGAAGCTGCAAAGAAAGTAGCAATGCTATTCCAACCGAGTAAAGCTAAAGTAATGAAGCTACCGGAAGGATATAAAGATGCTAATGATATGCTCAGACAGAACAAACATAAAGAGTTTGTTGAAGCGTGGTGGAGTGCAAAAACTTACACACCTAGCGGAGTCATTAATGTATCAGAAGCTAGAGAAGACTTCTTTAATAGAGAACAAAAAGAAAGTGTTCCTTATCCTTGGAAAGGTTTGAATGATAAGCTATATGGATTAAGGCAAGGCGAGTTACTAACTCTTACAGGTGGTACAGGTCTTGGTAAGTCTAGTGTGACTAGAGAACTAGAGCATTGGTTAATCAAAGAAACTACAGGCAACGTAGGAATCATTGCTCTTGAGGAAGATTGGAGAAGGACTGTTGATGGTATCTTATCTATAGAAGCTAACGCTAGATTATATATAGATCAAGAACGAGAACAGTTTAGTCCACAAGAGATTGATAAGTTCTTTGACATCTTATATGATGGAGAGAACAAGAACAGAGTGTGGGTTCATGCTCACTTCGGAACAAATAGTATTGACGAAATCTTTAATAAGATTCGTTTCATGATCATTGCCTGTGACTGTAAATGGATTGTTGTAGATCACTTACATATGTTAGTGTCTGCATTATCCGAAGGTGATGAACGGAGATCTATTGATAACATCATGACTAGACTAAGAAGTATAGTTGAAGAGACAAATGTGGGTATGATATTAGTATCGCACCTACGTAGAGTTGATGGTAACAAAGGACACGAGAACGGAGTGGAGGTAAGTCTATCTCATCTTAGAGGTTCACAAAGCATAGCACAGTTAAGTGATTGTGTTATTGCACTTGAAAGGAATCAACAGTCAGATGATATGGAAGAATCTAATACAACTCGGATGCGAGTCTTGAAGTCTAGATATACAGGTGATGTAGGACTAGCAAGTCACTTGCTTTATGACAGAGAAACTGGTAGACTAAGGGAAGTACCTAAAGATCAATTTGAAGATAATGATAATGAACTCTTGGAGTTATAGATATGGATTTAGTATTTGACATAGAGACAGACGATCTTAAAGCTACAAAGATACATTGTATTGTAGCACAAGACGTTGACTCAGGGGAGACTTACAAGTTTCCACCTGATAAGTTACAAGAAGGTTATGATCTATTAGAGAAAGCCGACAAGCTAATCGGTCACAACATTATAGGTTTTGATATACCTATGGTTGAGAAGTTTAGTAAGGTTAAGCTTAAACATAAGCCGGTTGTAGATACACTTGTCATGTCAAGACTATTCAATCCAGTACGAGAAGGTGGACATAGTTTAGAGAAGTGGGGTTTTCGTTTAGGCTTTAAGAAGATAGAGTTTGAAGATTACTTAAACTATTCTAAAGATATGTTAGACTATTGTGTCAGGGATGTGCATCTTAACACTGTACTATTCAAACACTTAAGAAAAGAAGGGTCAGGTTTTACTAAAGACTGTGTTGCACTTGAGCAAAATGTTGCAGATATAATTAAGAAACAAGAGGACACAGGGTTTCAATTTGATTTACAAAAAGCTGAATTACTTTTGGCTGATCTTAGGGAGAAGATGCAACGAGCAGAGGATGAAGTTCATAAAGAATTTAAACCTAAGTTAGTTGACATCAGACAAGTCACACCTAAACTTAAGCAGAATGGAAGCTTATCTAAGTCAGGACTAACTCCGGAAGAGTATGAAGAAAGATTACCTACTAATAACATAGAACCTTTTATGCGTAGGAAACTTCAAGACTTTAATCTTGGTTCACGTAAACAAGTCGGCGAGTACTTGATAGAGTTTGGTTGGAAGCCTAAGAAGTTTACACCGACTGGTCAACCTATTGTCGATGAGACTACACTTGGTAAGATAGATAAGATACCACAAGCAAAACTAATTGCTGATTACTTTCTCTATCAGAAGCGTATTGCTCAAGTTGATTCTTGGATTAAAGCAATGGATGAAGACGGGAGAGTACATGGATTTGTAATTCCCAATGGAACTATCACAGGCAGGATGTCTCATAGAAGTCCTAACATGGCTCAAGTTCCTAACATACACAGTCCTTATGGTGTAGAATGTAGAGCATGTTGGACAGTTAAGGAAGGATATAAATTAGTAGGTATAGATGCAAGTGGACTTGAACTTAGAATGCTTGCACACTATATGCAAAACGAGGAATATATAAATGAAATCATTAACGGAGACATACACACCGCTAATCAGAAAGCTGCAGGACTTGAATCAAGAGATCAGGCGAAGACATTCATCTATGCACTTATATACGGAGCAGGAGATGCAAAACTTGGGAGTGTGGTTGGAGGAAACAGAGAGAGTGGTAAAAGACTTAGAGAACAATTCCTTAATAATAATCCATCATTTAAAACTCTTAGAGAGAAAGTACAAAGAGCTTCAGGGAAGCATTGGTTGAAAGGAATAGACGGACGTAAGCTTTTAATTCGCACACAGCACGCTGCTCTCAACACTTTATTACAAGGTGGGGGTGCAATTGTTATGAAGCGAGGACTAGCTATGTTAGATTCTTTGATCAGTTTAAACACCTTCGATGCTAAGTTTGTAGCTAACATACACGATGAATGGCAGATGGAAGTTAGAGAAGACCTTGCTGAGAATGTAGGGAGAATGGCAGTTGACTGTATCATTAAAGCCGGAGAGTATTATAACCTTCGTTGTCCTATGGATGGCGAATACAAAGTAGGAGATAACTGGAGTGAAACACATTGAAACAATTAAAGTTAAAAGGGTTTGAAATTAAAAGAGAGATTAATACAGAAGACCAATTAGACCTTTCAGAGAGTGCTATCTTCTTTGGGGATGCAGGGCAGAGGGTAAAAGATTTAAATCGGACATCAGAATTTTTACTATCTGTTCCAAAAGGTAAATATACCTTACATAAAACTGGAGCTACTCACATGTTACCTGAGTATAAAAACAGAACTGACTTTCCATACTTAATAAACAACTACACAAACAAAATAGTTAAACCAAATTTTAGTCGATCTGTTTACCCTTGTTATACTATAGATAATAATGTTAAAGGTAAACGAATTTATTGTCATAGACTTTTTGCTATGGCATTTATTAAAAATTCAATACCACATATTCAATATAATACAGATCATATTAATGAAGATAAATTAGATTACTCTATACAAAATTTAACATGGGTATCCACATCGGAGAACATGAAATCTATAAAAAATACAGCCCGTAAAAAGGGAGAAAGTATAAAGGTTTATTCTAGTGATAATTATATATAATAGGAGAAACGTATGACATATATTAAACCAAACGACAGTAGTAGAAAAGGAGATATGGCTGAGTACTATGCAGTAACTTGGCTATGGATAATGGTTATGAAGTATTTAGAAATTGTGGGTGTACTGGTTCAGTAGATTTAATCGCTAGAGATTCAAAAGGAAACATTAAACTTATAGATGTTAAAACTGCACAACCTCAATTACATAAAAAGACAGGTAACAATGTTACTAAATGTACAGGAAGATCACAACAGCAAGTTAAAGAAGGAGTACAACTATTAATGTTTGAACCTGAAACAAGACAATTAACATTTGTAAAACATCGAAAATGAAAAACCTTAATACATTAGTAGAAGACATCTACTCTAAACTATCCGTACTTGGCGAGGGTAAATCCCTTGACCTGTCCGATGAAGTTATAGATAAGTTTGGTGAAGACATGAAAGATGTTATTCGTCATTGGTCCACACCAACTGAAAGATCAACTGGTACGTTACGTATGTCTAACATAGGTAAACCAAATAGACAGTTATGGTACGACATGAAGTACCCTGACGAAAGCAACTCAATAGCACCTTCTACATTTATAAAGTTTCTCTATGGGCACATGCTTGAAGAAGTTGTTCTTCTTCTTGTACGACTTGCCGGACACGAGGTTACAGACGAACAGAAGAACGTCAAGGTTAAAGGAGTTGAGGGTCACATGGACTGTGTGATTGATGGTCAAGTAGTAGACGTTAAGACTGCATCAGGTTTCGCCTTTAAGAAGTTTAAAGATGGAACACTAGCAGACGATGATACCTTCGGATATCTTTCACAGCTCGCAGGTTATGAAGCAGGACATGGTACTTCTGATGGTGGGTTCTTAGCTATGAATAAAGAAAGTGGAGAACTTGCCCTTTATATACCGGAAGAACTTGACAAACCTAACATAGAGAGTAAAATAGATACAGTCAAGAAGTCTTTAAAGAAGTCAGCACCGCCTGAAATCTGTTACACTCCTATCCCTGATGGTAAGTCAGGCAATATGAAACTCGCTAGAGGATGCTTTTTTTGTAGGCATAAAGTTGAGTGTCATCAAGATTCTAATAATGGAAAAGGTCTTAGAGTATTCAAATATTCTAATGGTCTTTCATATCTAACAAACGTGGTTAAAGAACCTAAAGTCGAGGAGATAACAAATGAATTCAAAGCTAGAAAAGAAAATAAGAAAGCAAGCAAAAAACTTAATGGTTAGTTGGTTACAAAGTATTGTACCTGATGAAGAGAAAGATAAAGTTACAGTAGATAACTTAGAAGAATATATTCCTGATCAAACACACATCTATGCTAACAGAAGTCTACACATTTCTGCATATACTTTACGTTGGTTTATAAAAGGAATTAAAAAACTTATTAAACAAGGACGGAAAGATTATACTACTATTACAGTACAGGAGTTAGAACGTGGATGATGTTTTTATATCTTGGGATTTAGATAAGATAGAAGTTGAAGAATTAATTGTAGTCGTGGGTAGTTATTTATTTTCAGGTAATAAACTTGATACTGTGGAGACAGATGTTATAGAAAAGTTATCTGAATTACTTAGTTACGAATGCACAAATCGCTTGACAGAAGTACCTAAGTATGAGATAATACACTAATGAAGAAAGGATTTCGCAAGCCCCGTAAGATTAGACCAACAGAAAAGAATCTACCTAAAGGATATGATTCTAACTGGGAGTATGAATTACATCAAGAGTTATTAACTGAGTGGTCACATCATGCAGACAAAGTTCCTTATACAGTTAAGCATACATATGAGCCGGACTTCACAAGAACTTTTAATGACATCGAATATTTATTAGAAGCTAAAGGTAGGTTTTGGGATTACGCAGAGTATAGTAAATATATATGGATAAGAAAATGTTTAAAAGAAAATCAAGAATTAATATTTCTTTTTGCTCAACCCTCTGCACCCATGCCCCAAGCAAAGAAAAGAAAGGATGGTACTAAACGAAGTCATGCAGAGTGGGCAACCGCTAATGACTTCCAATGGTATACTGAATATACATTACCTAAAGAATGGAAGAACTAAATATGGAATATAAATTTGACGAGAACATAAACTTAAATGGTGTTAAGCAATACATTGATAGCACCTATACACAACACTACGCTCATTCTAAGTATCAAGCAACCGATATGATTATAGATGCAGGACATGGCGAAGGTTTCTGTATAGGTAACATTATGAAGTACGCTATGAGGTATGGTAAAAAGAATGGTAAGTCTGATGCAGACCTACTTAAAATTATACACTACTCATTGATTGCATTACATCTAAATGACAAGGAGAAAGACTAATGGTCGAAGACAAGGTAGGCAAGAAGCCTTACTTAGGAATAGTTATAGACTATGATAAAGAAAAGAAACTAGACAAGTTTAGTTTAGATACATTAAAAGATAGATATTTTTGGGAGGAGGAAAGTCATGCTCAAGAAGCTTTTGCAAGGGCTAGTGTTTTCGGGGCTACATATAAAGGAGAGACTGATTTCGGTCTTGCACAGAGACTTTATGAGTACAGTTCCGATCTGTGGTTTATGTTTAGTACCCCTATACTTTCTAACGGGGGAACGACTCGTGGCTTACCTATTAGCTGCTTTCTCAACTACGTACCTGATAGTAGGAGGGGGTTATCTGATCACTATGATGAGAACATTTGGCTCGCAAGTTCAGGTGGAGGCATCGGTGGATATTGGGGAAGTGTTCGAAGCAATGGCATTGGTACTTCTAACTATAGTCGTTCTACTGGTTCAATCCCTTTCATGCATGTCGTAGATGCAGAGATGTTAGCCTTTAATCAAGGCATTACTAGACGAGGAAGTTACGCAGCCTACTCGGACATATCTCATCCGGAGATTGAAGAGTTTATTAACATGCGTAAAGAATCAGGTGGAGATATAAACAGAAAGAATCTTAATATTCATAATGCTGTTAATATAACTAACGAGTTTTTAAAAGCAGTTAAAGAAGATACCGACTGGCGATTGATTGACCCTAAAACAAATGAAGCTGTAAAGATTATAAGTGCTAGAGACTTATGGTGGCAGATGTTGAATGCTAGAGCAGAAACAGGTGAACCCTACATGATAAACATCGACACCTGTAACGAACACTTACCTAAAGAACAAAAAGATTTAGGACTTAGAGTTAATCAAAGTAACTTGTGTTCTGAAATAGTTTTAGCTACGAATGAAGAAAGGACTGCAGTATGTTGTTTATCTTCGGTGAACTTAGAACACTTTGATACGTGGAAGAAAGATACAAACTTTATAGATGACCTAATTACAATGCTTGACAATGTGTTAGAACATTTTATTGAAGATATCGTAGACACCAATAAACTTGGTGGGTACAGTGCAAATTTTAAAAGGTTTAAAAAATATGTTAAAGAAGAAAAAGAAGGATTACTTAAAGCTGCTTATTCAGCGTATAGAGAAAGGTCGGTGGGTCTTGGAGCGATGGGCTTTCATGCTTTACTCCAAAGTAAAGGACTACCTTTTAATGGGTTACAATCTACGAGTATCAACAATGTTGCCTTCTCGCATATCAAAGAGCGAGCTGTGGAAGCAACTCAAAAACTTGCCGATGAACGTGGTGAAGCTTCTGATATACATAATAGCGGTAAGCGTAACGCTCATCTGTTGGCTATTGCTCCTAATGCCAGTAGTTCTATTATATGTGGTGGCACTTCCCCTAGTATTGAACCATATCGTGCTAACGTATTTACGCACAAAACTTTATCCGGTTCTTATCAAGTTAGGAATCAATACTTGGAACGACTTCTAAAGAAGAAAGGATTAAATGTAGAAGAAAGAGAACAGATTTGGAAAGACATGATTATAGCTGATGGCTCGGCTCAAGGTATAGAAGTCTTATCAGATGAGGAGAAAGAAGTATTCAAAACAGCTACGGAGATTAATCAAATCTATTTAGTTGAACATGCTCATATGAGACAGGCTTATGTATGTCAAAGTCAAAGTGTAAATTTATTTTTTACGATGCCTAAAGCTACTGAGTCTCAATCAGTGCATGATGAATACTTACAGTATGTCAATGATGTACATTGGTATGCTATGAATAAATTAAAATCATTATATTATTTTAGATCAGATGCTGCTCGTAATGCTGAGAACGTAAATGTTAAAGTACAAAGAGTTAGGCTTGAAGATGTAGAATGTTTAAGTTGCGAAGGATAAAATATGGCTATAACAGAAACAGGAGATTCACTTTACGAAAGCAGATACGATGCACTACATGCTAAGTACACTGCAGATGTTGCAATTTGCAAAGCAGAACTTAGAAATTATTTTAATAATAGTGTAGGGGTTGCAGAACATCCTCACACTATTGAATCAATGGATCAGTTAATGAATGAACTAACTTCAGCAGAAGAAAAGTTACAATCATTAATTGCTAATTTCTAATGGACGATTTGTTTAGTCAGTTCTGTAGACGTAAATGGTTAGACCATTGCGATGAAAATAAAACTGCACACTCTGTAACATATACAGAAAAAGAATATAAAAAAGAATTTAACAAATGGCTACTTGAAAAGTATGCCGAACAAAAGGATAACACATGAGCTTACTTAGTACTAGAGAATATTATAAACCTTTCGATCACCCTTGGATGTTTGAAAAGTATGTAGAACAAAATCAAATGCATTGGCTACCTGAATCTGTACCCCTACATACAGACGTTAAGGACTGGCAAGAACTAACCAACGAAGAAAAGAATTTACTAACACAAATATTTAGATTGTTTACTCAGTCTGATGTTGATGTTGGGTCAGGATATATAGATAAATATATGCGTATATTTAAAAAGCCTGAAGCTAGAATGATGATGTGTTCTTTTGCTAACATGGAATCAATACATCAACATGCATATTCATTACTGCTTGATACAGTAGGTATGCCTGATATAGAATACAAAGCCTTCTCCGAGTATGAAGAGATGGCAAATAAACACGACTACATAAAAGACTTTAAACCTACTAGACGAGATAAACGGGCTATCGCAAGAACACTTGCAGTTTACTCAGGCTTTACAGAAGGCTTACAACTCTTTAGTAGCTTTGCAATCTTGTTAAACTTTCCGAGATTTGGAAAGATGAAAGGCATGGGGCAGATAGTTACATACTCTATACGTGATGAATCATTACACGTTGAGGCTATGACTAAATTGTTTCGTGAATTTATACAAGAGAACCTCGACATATGGACAGACGAGTTCAAGAAAGAACTGTATGAAATATGTAGAGAGATGGTAGAGTTGGAAGATAAGTTTCTTGATCTTGTATTTGCAATGGGTGACATGAAAGGACTTACAAAAAAAGATATGTATGCTTATAACAGATACATTGCAGACAGGAGACTATTACAACTTGGATTAAAAACTAACTTTGATCAGAGAGATAACCCCTTACCTTGGCTTGATGAAGTACTTGGTGTTGAACATCAGAACTTCTTTGAAGGTAGGTCAACAGCTTATATGAAGGCAGGACTAAGAGGTAAGCAAGACAAAGTAACATTTACGGAGATATAAAATGAAAGCAACGGAAGCTAACTTGTTATCCTTCCACATTCTTTTTGATACTAAAGGGAGATTAGTTACAGAAACTAGCGGTCTTCCAATTAAAGAAGTTAATAAAGTATTTAAAGGAACAGACCTAAAAATAATTGAAACAGTTATAAGAGAAGCACGAAGAAAGATTCTTAATATTCATAATGAATTAGAGTCTGAACTTGATGCTTTAAATTCTAATGTTAAAGTTAATTAGATAAAGGATTTTTATTTGCAGCCTTAAGAGTATCTACTTCATTTTGTAGGTACTCTATTTCTGTTTGTAAAGCTACAACATCTTTCCCCATACCATTAGAAGTTTCTGCTATTACTTTAAGAGACGGACTTATACCTTCATCAATACTTTTATTAATATACTCAACAGAAGTTTCTATAGCTACGAATCTTTCTTCTATAATTTTCTGAGCATCTTCGGTATCATCTATCCCACCTATTGCAGCTTCAAGGTTCTCTAACCTATTAACATATTCTGCACCAGTGTACCCAAAACCTGC
>OLHD01000067.1_pt1 | contig 15255 bp, 13 predicted proteins | sample 1609541 | NCBI WGS metagenome assembly OLHD01 (sample SAMN05416870, study PRJEB24817) | seawater metagenome | isolation source: Sea water | place: Canada:Atlantic | collected 2013-11
GTAAAAATACCGCGTAAACATTAACACTGTCTTTACGCCCTTTGTATAGCACGAATGCAGAGGCGGCATGAAACAAGAAACCTAATGAGGCAACCGCTGACATAACAAAGGTATTTATTTCATGTTCATCATGGTGTTCATGGCCTAGCAACCGATCTGCGCCTTGCAGTAATATCCAGCAACTAATAATTAAGTATAAAAACCCATTAATCAGCCCGCCGGAAAGCTCTAATCGACGATAACCATCACTAAAGGTACGACCAAATTTTATCGCCAATGTTGAGGCGATAAGCGCGATAAACAACGAGCTATTGTGAACAAATAAATGCCCAGCATCAGCGTAAACAGCTAACGAGTTAGCATAAGTTGCACCAATAACTTGTATCAACATAAATACACTAGTGATAGCTAATGCGATAAGCAATCTTCGTTGTGATGATTTATGTGTGGTTAGTGTTGTCATGGGAGGTCAATATTCTCTGCTAAAGCATTTAATGGGTAAGCTATTTATTTTGTCATTAAAACAAAAGCGCTATTGTAGTCGTTATCGCCGCGCAGTCATAGTGAAGGCGATAAAACCTTATTGAAACTATTAGATAAACTCTTTTCAATAAGGTTTTGTTAGATTGACGTTACTTAGCCCAATACGCTTGATCTAAGCTGTCTTCTCGCTCTGGTAAGCCACGAGATAAACGCGGAGAATGCTGCACTAATACTTCGTAGCTCGCTCTATTCGCGTATTTGCTCATTTGTGATAATGAAGAATACGTTAATGCAGGCTGATCATGTTTACTTGAATTAGCCATGGTATTTTTATGATAAACATTGGCACTTAAGTCATGCAATATTGCCGCAAGCGCTGCATCACCAGCCCCGTTTGTATTTTTAATACTTTCAGGCCCACCCATGTATGGCGCAGAATGAGTATAAATTCGCATTGGGGTTTCGCACTCTTTTAATAGCATTGGGCGCGAGTATTCATAACGATTAAAATCGCTAATACAGCCTGAAATAAGCGGGTATTCGCTTTCACGTTTAAATTGCTCATCAACATAACCAGCCATGTACAAACCTTCTTTACCGGCGGTACAAATAACCATATCAACCCAATCTAAACATTTATTAGCCGCTTCCAATGGATCAGAAATACCCGTTATTGCTAACGCTTCTTCTTCATTCATGGTTAACACATTCACGTGTTTTTTAACAAACTCACGCCAAAACTCAGGCTCTTCTTCAATTAAAAATTTTGTACCTAAGGTTAATACCACAGGTACATTAGCCGCATTAGCGCACTCAACCGCTTTAATCGCGGCTTGAGTCATAGTATCGCCTTCTTGAGTACGCATTAAGTAAGAGCTGATCACCAATGCGGAGGCATCGGCAATTAAAGACTCATCGATGGAATCAGGGTGTAAGCGATTGATAAGACCAGCATTAATACCAAAGGTACGTTCACCTGTATCATCAATTAAGGTAAAACAACGACCAATTGGTCCGTCTACAGGTTGTAGGTAATTTAAGTCAACACGAGAAGAGGTATTACTGATAAAACGATAAGCATAATCGCCAACATGAATGTCTTTTGACATAACACCTAGCAATACTGAACGGTCATCAGCTAAGACAGAATAGTTATGTACTGTATTCCCTATGGTGCCACCGGCAAACTCATAGTTGATTAATGACTCATCTTTTAGTCGTTGATATAAACGGGCAGTAACTTCATCTGAAATAACTTGCGACATACCACGTTGTAAATCAAATTCATCTAAAAACGCTTGATCAACTTTAGCTTCAATATCAACCAAGACTTGATCAATGCCGACAATATAGTTTTTTACTGATTGCTGGCCACGATTGACTTGATTGGTTAATGGGTTTTTATGATCTACAGGGAAATAATGTTTGTGCTGACGGCGTCCGGGGAACTTCATGAAGTATTACACGGTTATTTTCAAAAAAGCGATTATAGCGCAATGGGATTTGGTTTGACCAGACATCATCACGAGAAATTCTTCTTCAAGTAATGTTTTCTATTGTTCTAGATTAAATTCTATTCACTTTAGCTTAAAGTTTTTCAATATAAAGCCTAAATAGTAGAACATATAATAGCGCTGAATTCGCATTCATTACGGGCTCGCCATCTATTTTTTTATTAAGCCCTCTTAAATTACCGTACCAAGGACATAGAAGCTAGCGAATGAACTTATCAGCAAATTTGCGCATTTACTAATCAAAATAAATTACAAAATAAAAACAAAACACTGTCACGATTACAATGTTGTCAGCCTGGCTTAAAATTAATAAGCATCAATTACCTGCAATTTATCTAGTATTGTAGCTATAATTATCAACAATAAAGTTAGCTTTCTTATAACGTCAGCAAATAAGGTTTAATCATGCAAATTCAATCGAAAGGTCAGGAAGCAATTGTCCCTGCACAATCTAAAACTGCCACAACTGCATCAGAGCAACCTAAATTAAGCATTTATGAACAAGCCCGAAAAATGCAAAATGTAGCTATTTTAGATGCTACAGCCAGTAATAGTGCCGCGAATAATCCAATGCAGCTATTATATAAGACGGCTATTGAAGAAATAAACAAACAGTTAGAGCCAGTATTAGGTGACAACGCCATTCAATCAGCTTATGAATCAGAGTTAGACGTATCACCAGAAGCGACGGCTCAACGCATAGTACAAAGTTCCACTGCATTTTATGCAGCATTTAAAAATCAAAATAATAACCTAAGTGATGAAGAATCATTAAATGAATTCTTAACTGTTATCCGTTCAGGTATTGATACAGGCTTTGATGATGCAAAAGATATTTTAGATAGTTTATCGGTATTAGAAGGTGATATTAAAAGTAATATTGATTTAACTTATGACTTTGTACAACAAGGCCTTAAAAGCTTTGAAGAAGAATTAATGGCGAGCTTTATTGAAAAACAAGCTAAAAACGATCTTGATGTAAATGAATAACCATCACCTCTTCCCGTCCCTGCAGCGCTACAAAAAACCTTAAAAACAAATAGAGCACAGTGAAAGCACTGTGCTCTATTGACATAAAAACGGCTATTTGATTAACTTCAATATGACTTATGCATATCTATTATCAAATTTAAAAACGATACGCAGCATAAACACCAGCCACACGATCAAAGCTATCCTCAAGCTTATAGCCATTCTCTTGTGCATCAAAACTTGAATAACTTGCAAATACACCTACATCAGTGCTCTTGCTGTACGCGTAATTAAGCCCGACACTGGCTTCATGTGCTTCCTTTTGGGCAAAATCTTTTAAATCACGATAGGTATAATTCACATTCGTGGTCCAATTTTTTGCAACATTAGCTTGTAAACCAATAAAATAGCGGTACTCGTCTTTATTTTTCAGTTTCTCTTCATCCCATTTTACAAAACCTGCTGAAAAAGTCATCGCGATGTCTTTGTCAAAAACATATTTACCGTTTAGGTTGGCGCCATAGCCAACTGAGTCACCATTTATGTTTGATTCTTGGTAACCTCTCACTCCTAAACCTACGGCTAACTCTAAACCCATTTCGTTATCAGGACGAGCTAAAATTCGATAATTTAGTCCACCTAAGCCGAGTGTCAAGTCATCAGTTAAACCATAGGCTGCATTTAAATGGAGCATGGCACGACTATCATCTTTCTCTTCACCCCACGCTAGAGCTCCGCCAACAGCAATAGTGCCATCAGTTAATGTTAGTGGTCTTAATACCGGATTCTCAGGATACTCTGTTTCTGCAAAAACGGCTGATGATGCTAAAAGTAATGTCATGCTAATAAGTGATTTTTTCATAATTGGTATTCCCTAGATAGAGTGTTTTAGTAATTTATGGGAGCATGATAAATCGTTGTTACGTTCGTTTCTTTATGGTCTTTGTGGGTGAAATGTTGATGAACGTGAGAAACTGTAAGAAAAGTAAATTTAGGTAGTTTTAGCTTTACGTTACAACCAATAGCAAAAGTGTTGTAAGCAGGGATAGACTAGGGAATATTTTTTACACTAAAATTAGTCTACGGCTAAGCAATCAGCTGTTACTATGCTTAAATAAACAATGTAATATTTAATAATAAAAAATACTATCTAATGGAGATTGGAAATGTCGGATAATAAAAAATATCGTTTGGTCACTCGTAGTGATTTCGACGGTTTAGTTTGTGCAATTTTACTTAAGCATATTAATTTAGTTGACGATATCCTCTTTGTTCACCCAAAAGATATGCAAGACGGCACTATCGCAATCGATGCAAATGATATTTCAACCAATTTACCTTTTGCTGAAGGAATTCATCTCGCCTTTGATCATCATCATAGCGAAACACTTCGTAATGGTAAAAGAGACAACCATATTATTGACGCTGATGCGCCCTCAGCCGCTCGTGTTGTTTATGACTACTACGGTGGTTCAGAAACATTTCCGGCAAGCTGGGTAAGCATGATGGAAGCGGTAGATAAAGGGGATTCTGCGCAGTTTAATATGGAAGAAGTTTTACACGCTAAGCGCTGGGAACTCCTTAACTTCATCATGGACTCTCGTACAGGCTTAGGTCGTTTCAGAGATTTTCGCATCTCGAACTATGAACTGATGATGGACTTAATCGACTTTGGTAAAGACCACAACATTGACGAATTGCTAGCCCTACCTGATGTAAAAGAAAGAACGGATCTTTACTTCGAACACGAAGAAAAATTCAAAGAACAAATTAAGCGTTGTGCAACGGTGCACGGCAATTTAGTTGTGCTGGATTTAAGAGAAGAAGAAGTGATTTATTCAGGTAACCGTTTCATTATTTATGCCTTATTTCCACAATGTAATATTTCAATTCACGTTATGTGGGGACTTAAAAAGCAAAACACTGTTTTTGCTACTGGTAAATCAATATTTGATCGCAGTTCAAAAACAAATGTTGGCGAATTAATGTTGAAATATAATGGCGGCGGTCACCAGGCAGCGGGGACTTGCCAAGTTCCACATGAGAATAACCAAGCATGTCTTACTGATCTAATAGCGACAATCAACGCAGATGGTTAAATTCATCAAAGCAAACACGTCAAAATAATACCATTATTTAAAAATAAAATAGCGACGAGATAAAGTACATTACTTTGTCTCGATGCTCCCCCTCCCTAAACATAGGTGCGTGTGAACGCTGCATTAGCACTAGAAATATGATTTAAAAGCAAATACAAAATATCTCAATATCAGCTCGACTATGAGCTGCCACCAGCATTGCTTTTGGTTAACAATTGAACACAGAAAAACATCTTCCTATAGTCTATGCTTACGTTATTATTTATAGGGTGAGCGACCAATAATATGAATACTATCAATACTAATGCTTCTGATTACCTCGGTTTTACGCAAAAATTGGTAAAAAGAAACACGGCTATACAGTTAATTGACGCTAAGCAATCTGGCGATCCGATAAACAAGCAGCAGTTACAAGAATCAAATCAAGCCATTAAAGATAAATCAGTTGATGCAGGACTTGCTATTTATCAAACCAATATTAAAAAAAATACAATTGATACTTATATTCAAGCATCAGACAATGCTAATAATTCAAACTCATCAAGCACACCAGAGCCTAATGAAATCAGCTCATTCGACGCAAATGCTGTGAATGATGCTCGTTCAACGGCGCAAAGAAGAGCCGTGGGTATATCGGTATACGAACAAATTCAGTCAATTAAAGAATAACACTTAGCTTTAAAGTATTAACGGTTGTCTTTACAATTTAATTTAAAAGTTCATATTCAAAATGGCTTTCAAATCACAACGCTAACGACACTGCCATTCCACGCTGCGTTAAACTTTGTTCGCAAGACAAACTCGTAGTATTTTCTAAGCTAGCACTCATGGTGTAGACAAATCGGCTAACAACTACAGTAATACTGCATTGATCATTTTCCACAGTTTAAGAACAAGCTGACTCACAATGAATAAATTAATAAACTGACGTATAAGGGAAAGGTAATATCATGATTTTCTTATTTTTGATGTTATGCAGTCACTAAAGTGCAACTTTAACGGTATTCATTCGGCAAATATACGGGTAAAATCCCTGCTCTTAAAATTTAGCGAATAAGTAAGTAGTACAAATGGATCATAAAATTGAATTATTAGCCCCCGGCGGCGATGTTGATGCAATTAAAGCGGCAATTATTGCAGGTGCTGACGCAGTATATTGTGGCTTAGATACACTAAATGCCCGAAATCGCGCTGCTAATATTTCCTTTGAACAACTCATTGGTATTATTCGCTTAGCACATCAATATGACTGCCAGATATTTTTAACCTTAAATGTTATTATTTTAGAACGTGAATTTAAGTCTATTGCCAAGTTACTAAGTAAATTAGTTAACACCACGTTAGACGGCGTTATCGTGCAAGATATCGGCATGTTTAATATTATTACCAAGCATTTTCCGACGTTAGACATTCATGCTTCAACTCAGTTAACCACGCATAACGTTGGTCAAATTCCATTTTTAAAAAAATTAGGCGCGTCTCGCGTCAATTTATCTCGTGAATTAAACTTACGTGAAATTACCGCGATAAATAAAGTGTGTGTTGAGCAAAACGTACTAACAGAAGTATTTGTTCACGGCTCACTTTGTGTTGCCTTTTCTGGCTTGTGTTATTCAACTTCTGCCAGTGTTGGTAACTCTGGAAACCGTGGTCGATGCAGCCAAGCATGCCGTGAAGAATATGAAACGACACCGTCAGGGCATAACTTCCCGCTCAATATTAAAGACAACTCAGCCTTTTTTGACTTACCGGCATTAATCGAAGCAGGTGTTCATTCATTTAAAATTGAAGGCCGTATTAAAGGCGCGAACTATGTTCACACCGTGGTTGACAGCTTTCGCAAACAAATTGACGGTTTCCTCAATACCGGCGAATTAACCCAAGATGGCGAGCGCTTATATAAAGTGTTTAACCGTGATTTCTCAAATGCTTTTTTACGTGGCGATTTAAATCAATCAATGTTTATCGATAACCCACGCGATAATTCAAAAGTTCACGCCGTAAATAAACACAAAACTGACGATAGCCAAGCTATTTCAATCGTACAAATTCAAGATGTAGAGCAAAATCTACAAGCTGACAAAAATGATATTGAAGCAGAAGTAGTCGAGAAAATTAAGCACTTAAGCATTGAAAAAGTGCCACTTACTTTAAGCTTTGCTGGCGAACTTGAAAAACCGTTAACGGTTACCGTAACAACAACAGGGTTTTCAGTTGAGCAAAATACCTTTACGGTGCAATCGAGCAGTTTAATGAGAGCCAGTGATCAAGCGTGTATTGACCCTGCAACAATAAATAAGCGTTTTAAAAGCTTTAACAATGCCGAATTTTTACTTAACGAGTTAAACTGCGACAAGTTAAATGATGGTTTAAGTATTCCTTTTAAAGAACTAACAGCGCTTAAAAATGAAATTGCTAGCACACTGAATAATTCAGTAACGGTATTACCAGAAGTGACTTTACCACCGCTAGTTAATCACCCAAAAGCTGCCCCTAAAAATGGAAGTAAAGCTAAGTTATCACTGTTAATTTGTGATGAAGCTGATGTTGAATTAGCTAATGTTACAGATGCCGATATTTACTTTAAACTCCCGGACGCGTACAAACGTGAATGTACTAAATATGTTGGTTTTTTACAGGACAATCCTCGTTTAATTCCGTGGTTTCCTGCTGTGCTTATCGGTAAAGATTACGACGTAGCGGTTAATATTTTAGAGCAAGTAAAGCCGACCTTAATTGTAACTAACAATACCGGTATTGCTTGTCGTGCCAATGAACTTGGCATTAAGTGGATTGCTGGACCGTTTTTAAACACCACCAATTCATACGCATTATTGGCAATGAAAGAAAGCTTTGACTGTAGCGGCGCCTTTATTTCTAACGAGATAAATGCCATGCAAATGAAAAATATTGCTCGCCCAGAAAACTTCAAATTATTCTACAGCATTTACCACCCTATTTTGTTGATGACCAGTCGTCAGTGTTTCTTCCAACAGAGTGTTGGTTGTGAAAAGCCACGTATCGACAACGGTTGTATGCTTTCATGTGATAAATCAACCAGCATCACTAACCTTAAAGGTGTGTCGTTTGCTATCGATAAGCAAAAAGCCGGTTATCCAAGTATTTATAACCAAGATCAGTTTTTGAATATGGAAATTATTGAAGACTTATCACACTTGTTTGACGGCTTTATGATTGACTTAACCAACATTGGCGCAGGTGATAAAGAATCACCAGATAAAGCTTTGTTGATCAGCCAGTTTGAAGACTTGCTGTCTAATCAAGTATCGAATAGCCAATCAGCAGTGAAGCAGCAGCTAAATGACTTAGTCCCTGAATCAACCAACATTCAATACCACAATGGCTTATAAACTATTTACTTTATAACGTAGTAGTTAATTTACACCGTAAGTAAGTTACTTAAGTAATGAGTTATTACTGCTAATATTAAAAAGCGCTGCTATGACATTATTCACGATGTTTTAGCGGCGCTTTTTCACTTTATTCAGCAAGTTATATCAACAAATATTTTGACCTTAGTTTTTGTCGACAAACAAACAGTAACAATTCACACATAGCAGGCTATATACGCTATAATGGCGTCGCTAAACTTAAATTGACATCTAAACAACTGGTAATTATTTGCTCAAATAATTGGCGTTGTATTCCGTTTTAATTAGCCTTTTTAGGCCATTAACTTTAAGAACATTTTAGCTAGCCACTTCTTATACCGCTATATTTCGACATTTCTATATTTCTATATTTCTATATTTCTATATTTCTATATTTCGACATTTCTATATTTCTATATTTCGACATCTCTATATTTCGACAGCTCTATATTTCGACAGCTCTATATTTCGACATCTCTACTTTTTTAAGGCTTTCAAAGGGACAGTTTTACAACCTTTGAAATAAGATCCAAAATATTAAAAGGTAAAAAAAATGAATATCACCATAATTGGGGCTGGCAATGCTGGTTCCGCATGCGCGTTTATGGCAGCTGAAGCTGGACATAAAGTAAGGCTATTGAAAACATCCAACCGTATTACTCATGATGATCATTTCGAAACGATGGTAAAAAATAAAGGCATATATTGTATTGATAATACAAAAACTGGCCATTTCACAGATAGTGCTGACGATGCTGAAAAGCAATTTCAATCATTAGAAATGATCACGCGAGATCCTAAAAAAGCCATAGAGGGGGCGAATGTTGTTATGATTTTTATTCAAACCACCTATCACCCCGCTTTAGCTGAACGAATCGCAAAATACTTTCAAGATGATCAACTCGTTATTTTAATACCAGGGTATGCTGGCAGTATATTTTATAAGAAATTTTGCAATAATAATCCTATATTTGCAGAAGGTGAGTCGACGCCAAATGACGCAAGAGTGGTTGAGCCTGGCACTGTAAAAGTTTTGTTTAAAAATGCGAGAAACTCACTGTCATTTTTTCCTGCTACAAGAACTGACGAAGGTATGGCAATAGCTGCACGTTTATTCCCGGCCTATAACATCGAAACGAATAATGTTCGAAAGCATATATTTGAATCAGCAATGCATAACCCAAATATTATTGTTCACACCATTGGCCTGTATGTTATGTACCCAATGCTTGAGTATTGCGCTAAACATCATCCTGATGAAGTGCCGTATATGTATCGAGACGCCCTTTCAACTAAAATGGCATGGCTAATGATAGATAAACTAGACGGCGAAAAAATGGCAGTATTAAGTGCACTAGGTTGTGAAAAAATTCCTTATTTAAATGCCTGCTTATTTAGAAATGAAGAAGATCTTAGCCAAGACCCTAGAGAAGTTTTTGAAAGCTATAAAATATCATCACCACCGGGCCCTTATAGCTTTAACAATAGATACGTAACCGAAGACGTGCCTATGGGACTGGTTTTATTGTCATCCTTAGGTGAAAAGCTAGGTATTGATATGCCCGAGTGTAATCGTTTGATTGAAATGTGCGGAGGTATTTTAGCGAGAGACTTCTTTGCTGAAGGCAGAACACTTAAATCATTAGGCTTAGCAGATCTAACAAAAGATGAATTACTACATTATGTCATTGGCGATCTACCACCTATCGAAAAACTCATTGCTTAATCGTTAGAGGGGATAATTGTGGCCAGTAGCTTTATACCTTTTTAAAAGCTGGCACTAAAAGCGGTTCACACAAAAGTGAGCCGCTACTTTCTAACTTGATACCAAAGCCAGTTTCTATTTGTAACACTTTTACTTATCTTTTTTCTTTTTAATGAAAGTTCTTTGCCCATTAAAGTCATCCAGAATAATTTGCTTAACCTTACCGCTTTTGGCTATTTTAACTTTAAGTATTCTGTTTAGAGCTGGCGTAAACCAATGTCCTTCTTTAGCTTTGAAAATAATCGTTGGAGTGCTTAACTCTCGCCAGCGATAATATATTTCATCGGCACGTATTATAAATGACAGTGCCAACTCAACAGTTGACGCTAAACAGAAATACTACTGTAAAAAGAGCAAACCTAGTTATTTGATTCTACTACGGTACAAAATAGTAAATAATACTCGTATTTGCAGAAGTCGTCGTTAATTCAAGTCTTCGCTTACTAACGTCCATACTGCTAATTCATTACCGCTGGGCTCTATAAAATGGAAACGGCGTCCGCCTGGGAACGAAAAAATAGCAGTAGATATTTTACCACCAGTAGATTCAACTATTGCTTGAGTACCTTCTAAGTCATCACTTATAAGTACCAATAATGCCGAACCACTAGCAGCCAAAGACGTTAACTCTGATTGATAAAAGCCGCCATCTAAGCCTTGGCCAGTAAAAGCTGTGTATTCAGGGCCAAAGTCTTGAAATTCCCAGCCAAAAGCTTGCTCGAAGAACTGCTTTGTTGCCGGAATATTACAGGCAGGAAATTCAACATAATTTAATTTTAAGTTCGCTGACATAATTTAGATAATCCTTATTGATTACTTAGCTTTACTTACACTAATAAATAAAAACTTAATACCTTGAGCAAAAGCGACCCTAGCTTTGAGCTTGAAAGTATTACTCATTAAAAAAATCATACTTATACCGGTATTAATCGATATAGTAGCCCTATATCACAAGGCTTTTTAGCATGACTTTATTCTTCGCTTTTATCCATTGTACAATCCCAATAAATAAATTCGAATGTAAGATATAAAAACACATAATTCTTAAAAAATAAATATATTAATTAACACTTTAAAGACGCGCTAGGAATTTTCTATACAAGCTAATTTCTTCTGTTTTTTCCAACATATTTGAATGACCAGCATTTTCGACAACCATTAGCTGCTTACTCGCTGATTGGCTAACATTAAACAAGCGTCGAGATAGCTCTACAGGAGCTTGTTGATCATCTTCACCAGCAATAATTAACAACGGATTTTTATAACTTTCCGCAAGCACTCTTTTGTTGTCTACTTGTTGAAATACTGGTTCAACATCAATGCTAATGAATAGCTTGCTATACCATGGCATTCTAGCATCTATCCATTCATCTACATTTGTTGCAGAGCCTTGTAATACTAGCGCACTAGGCGTTTTTACTTTCACCACTTGCCCAGCAATAAAACTTCCTAGCGAGAAACCATGAATTATAATTTTTTCTGGCAATAGTTTTTGCTCTATATAACCAAATTGCTGAGTAGCATCGGTGATGAGATTGGCTATCGTTGCTTCGCCATTACTTGCCCCCGTACCTCTGCGGTCGAAAATTACAATATCTTTATTGAGTTTCCCTAAAGACCCCATAACTGAAGCCATAGAATTTTCCACTGACATACCGTTACCCTGTAAAAAGTAGATAACTTCTTTTGAACTTGGGTGATCAAGAAAAATACCTTTAATAACGATTGTTTCAGCCGAACTTTTCCCAGAGTTAGCACCTGTGTTGCCATTTACTACTATTGATATCGGCTTTAATTCAAATGCAGAGTAAACTCGCTGCCATTCTTGCCATTTTTCTACCGTATACGATGTAAGAATATCATCTTGGGCAATAAACCCTTTTTGCGTTAATTGCGCACTACAGGCAACTAGGTTCAGTAAAACACCAATAAGTATTATTCTAAGCTTCATATTTTATTCCCTTAATCATTATAATTTTTGCACTACTTTTCCATGGCATGTTAAATACACGACATTAAAAGTGAAGCTGATTCACTTTGAAACAGATCTAAAGTTATTGAAAGTTTGAGTTTCGCGATCAGCGAAAGTTGAATTAAAAAGTAATTAGCTAAGCAGTAAGTCTTCTTTTCGCTAAATATCAGTATCGTCAGTAAAGCCAACACCGAAAACAATGCTATTGCCCTCGCCTATATTAAACTCTAAGCCGGTTGACAGCTTATAGCCGAGTTTCCATTGAACATCGTTTCGTGAGTCGAACGGTGAGCTGAATCGACTTTTCCCATTGATTAAGCCGACGCTTGCTGCAATATAAGGCGATAAATTTTCAAAAACATGTAACTTTTTCACTTTGACGCTACCGTATAAAGCCACTTCTTGATACTTACCATCAACGCTAAATGAACGGCTATTACCAAAGGCATTGCTCTGCTCAGCTCCAAAACTTCCAGAAAACTGCGTTGTAAGATAGTTAAGCTCGATGCTTTTACTCACTTGCCAATGATTATTTAGCTGAAGAGATTTTATTAAACCGAACCCAACAGACCTTGATAGGTTTTGCTGCTTTATTTCAAAACTTGTTATATCAAAATTAGTTATATCAACATCTTGGTTGTGGCTTACACCTAAAGAAAAGTAAGGCTGATACTCTGCAAATCTTACTTCTTCACTTAACCGTTCATCAATACCATTACCCGCCAAACTATTACCGCTAAATAACATTGATAAAGTAATCAAAACATTAAAAATAATTCGATTAAGTTTTACGCCGAAAATACGCTTTGACCAATTATGCTTTTTCATCTATTTCATCCTTATGCTGATAAATTAAAATATCACCTGGTACACAATCTAATGCCTGACAAATAGCATCTAAAGTCGAGAAACGTATTGCTTTCGCCCTACCACTTTTTAAAACAGATAAGTTCTGTGGCGTGATACCTATGATTTGCGCGAGATCATTAGACTTCATTTTTCGCTTCGCCAACATGACGTCCAATTCAATAATTATCGCCATTAGATCACCAACTCTTGTTGCTCTTTTATCAGTAAACCTTCTTGCATTATCCACGCTATAACATAAACAATGCTGCCAATTAGCAAATAGTTAAGCTCAGTAGAGCCAAAATTAAGGATGATAGGTAAACTGTCACTAAGACCGGTAAAACGTATAAACAACGTGACTAATAATGGATAGAACAGATTGAGTAACAGCCAAAAAAGTAAGGTTTTACCCAACATTTTTAAACAATAAATCGTGTTAGTTGTGAAAATTTCCCCTTCTTGGTAATAAGAAAACAAACGCAGCAGGAAAAAATAAATGAAGAAGTAAGGCAATAATTCTGCGGAGCCTAAAATTAATGTGGTATTGAAGTTTTCTTGCTTAAGGCTTTGAGCAATATCTTGCCAAGAATGGCTAAATTCAATATTAAAACTACTATAAAACAGGCCAAAATCGACAATTGCTTGCTGCCCTAAATCAGTATTCTCACCTAAGCTAGCAACTAAAACAAAGGCAATGACTTGCAAAGAAGCAAGAAAGAAAATTAAGTAGCGAATGTACTGACTTAGGCGCGATATTTTGGACATTTATAGGTTATCTCAATGTAATGATTTACATTAAACTAACATATAGGTATATAAAAACAACCATTAGTTACCGATAAACGATAACTTTAAAGTCTTAAACAGTAACTAATAAAAGTAAAACACCTTGTAAACACTTACAGACTGAAAGCGTATAACTAGCGAAGAGAATGTTAATTTGGCGGATTATTATATTGAATATTAAATGGGTAAACTAATGCTGGTTGCCGTTTGAAAGCCATTGAGGTTAACTAAAAGCAACACTATTAAAGACGCGATGATGACGTATGCAACCTTATAAATTAAGCCGAAAGTTAACGAACAATCATTAACATCGACTCATTATTAAAACGGCACAGTGCTAATAGCCTAAAATAAGTCATAACCTAGCGTTAAATTAAAACTTATTTTTAGCTAATTTATAAAGTTTCAATCTCTGCTAATGCTTGAGTAAATTCAGGTAACTCTAATTCAAAGCAATCAGCATCTTCTTGCCAATCCAATCCGATAATAACATTGTCTTCAAGCAAGTCTTCGACCCAAAACTCCATCCAATCAGCAACACTAATGGCAGCGGGAACATAATCCGCCCACTCTTCAACACAATGTTTTTTAGCTAACGTTTCAGTTGACCAAAGCGGCATAACTTCAGTATTTTCAAAGTTTACTGAATCAAGAACAACCCAATCTTCACTACTTTTATCTTGCAGTGCCCAAAGAGTTTGTGTTTCTTTAATTTGATTTATAAAAGTACTAAGTACGCTTACTGTTGACATAATATCAAGTTACCTTAAAAGTTTTGTCGCCATTATACGGGGGCAAAGCGTTTTACTCAACGCAGCTAAAGCTAGCATTATCAAATATTCACCACGACTAGAAATAGCATTAGTAGTTGTTAACTGCCACCACCTATTCAATAACTTGTTTTAAATCAAAAAAAGGTAATTAACGTTATAAATCAATAGCAAGTGCGACATTATGTCGCAGTAAAAAATTGAACTTTTCAGATATAGTTGCCGCAATTATTACCTATTACTAAAGAGCTTCTCCATGTTACTAAAAAAATCTTACCTAAGTATTTGCTGCTCAATAGCTTTTGTCTCCGCTTTCAGCGTTAATGCTGACGAAGTAGATAGCCAGACCACCGAACGAATTGAAATCACCGGTTCACGCATTAAACAGGTTGACCTTGAGTCCGCCAGCCCAGTAACCGTTATTGATGCCACGCAAATTGTCTTTTCTGGTATTTCCAGCGTTGAAGAATTATTGCAAGAAATGACAGCAGCTGCAGGCCCTGCTGGTAACGCGACAAACGCTTACTGGACCAGTAATGGTTATGCCACAGCACAAATAAACCTAAGAGGTTTAGGTATTAAACGTACCTTAGTATTACTAAATGGTCGCCGCATTGTTGCTGGTGGTACCGGTGCAAACGATAGCCCTGATC
>OLHD01000068.1_pt1 | contig 15206 bp, 28 predicted proteins | sample 1609541 | NCBI WGS metagenome assembly OLHD01 (sample SAMN05416870, study PRJEB24817) | seawater metagenome | isolation source: Sea water | place: Canada:Atlantic | collected 2013-11
GATCGTTGGTGCATCCTGGTACTAGCTAATGGTAGCGTTAAGTCTGGGGAGAATACATATTTAGAGATACATATATAAGGTACGTTAGAGAGGACAGGGTATGAGCCGTAGCAGCCTAGAAGAAGCACACCCTAAAATTGATACAACATGGAGAACTAAAGATCATAATCTTGTGGTTGGTTCAAATGAAATAATCGCACCTGGTTTTGGTAGTCTTAACATTCGTGTCAATAGTAAAGGAGAAATATGTAATATTACTGTATATAATTCAACTGTTACTAAGAAAAAGACGCATACATCTAGTAAAAATTGTCATTGGGTTAATTTAGACATAAAAGTTGATGAGGTGTAAGTAATGACTCAAATGATAATTATATTTGAAGAGAGTGATTGTGAGCTTCTGGTTGATTTAGAAGCCATGAAAGGGTTCAAGGTGTTTCATAATGAGAGATAAGTGCTTATGTTGGCGAACTCAAGTTCAAAGAGATATGATGGTTGACGGTGCGGGATTGTGCAAGCATTGTGAAAGGGTGATGCCTTAATGTACTGTAATAATAAAGATCATACGGAAGGAGAATGGCGAGTCGGATTAGTTAGTTGGAAATGCTGTTATGAATGTCGTATCAAGTGGAGGATTATAGAATGAAACCGATTGCAGTAATTGATTTATTTTGTGGTATGGGTGGATTTAGTCAAGGTGCTATTGAAGCGGGTGCTAAGGTAGTATTAGCTGTTGATTTATGGGGAGAATCTCTTAAAGTTCATTATCATAATCATCCTGGTACACCTATTAAACGAATGACTTTAGGAACTAAAAACCAATTTTCAATATTCATGCGTGAGGTTGAGAAATGGCGTAAAATGGGTTATCATGTTCATATTCATGGTTCGCCGCCATGTCAAGCCCTATCAAACGCCTCAAGTCGTGATCCTTCGGAAGGAATGCCTTTGGTTATTTGGTTCTTAGATTTAGTGAAGTTCACAAAGCCGGATTCATGGTCAATGGAAAATGTAGTACCTATGAGAAAAAGATTACCAGAAGGTACGCCTTCGGTTGTTTTGAATAGTGCTGATTATGGCGTAGCCCAGACTAGAAGAAGATGCATAGCGGGTGAAGGTTGGGAGGCTATACCTACACACAATAAAGAAACCTGGTTATCTGTTATTGATGCTTTACCACATCTTAAAGACGAATTATTTTCACATATGGATTCCGGTCGAGCTGATGCTAAAACTACGGGTATAAACCCTAAAACGGGTAAAAAAGAAGGAGGTTCTGGTAAATTATATAGAGAATTAAATAATCCTAGTTATACTATTATGTCAAACCCTAGAAAATTAGTAATTAATTTAGATGGTGCGGGTGAGTCTAATTCAAGGAGGGCTAAATCAGCCGACTTTGATATAACTTCGACTTCTGGTACTTTGAGAAATAATAAACCTACATTAAGAGAAATTAAACTTGAAGCATTAGGTTCAAACTCTAACAGGAAACAAGATAGAACGGTTGAAGAGCCTTCTAAGACTATTTGCGGTTCTGGTAATCAAACCGGAGCTAGAATATTCGACCATGAAGAAACAAAACCCAAAAAGATAAGATCATTAACAATTGAAGAAACTTTGATTCTTCAAGGGTTTGACCCTAAGTATGATATGACTCAAGCCAGGACACAGAAAAACCGATGGACTATGATAGGTAATGCGGTAGTACCGGCAGTAGCTAAAGCAATAATAGGAGGAATAAAACAATGAAAGATATAAGAAAAGAAATAACGGAAATGAAAAAAGACATCAAACAATTGAAAAGAGACATAGATCGTATAGAGTCGGTAGGTATTAGGGATAACAATGAAGTACAGCAACTAAGGCGAAGAGTTACGGGTTTAGTTCGTAATCTTTCGGACAGGCTCGATGTGAGAGAATACTTATTGGATGGTGAATAAGATGATATGTGTATATTGTTTACAAGAAATTACCTGGTCGGATTGGTTATTCAAAGGTCATATGAATGCTAGATGTGAAATTAAACAAATGAAGTTAGCTGATTTTGATAAAAAGGTGGAAGAGGAATGATCGATACAGACAAATTAATTCTTGACGCTTGCTGCGGAGGAAAACACTTCTGGTTTGACAAAAATAATCCTCTTACTTTATTCATGGATAAAAGAAAAGTCGAGAAGGGTGCTATCCCTCAGCAGCCTAATTGGGAATGCAACCCGGATATTATAGGAGATTATAGAAATACAGATTTCAAGGATAATCAATTTAAGCTTATAGTTTGGGATATTCCGCACAAATTAAAACCCGATAAAGGTTTAATCACTATGAAATACGGTTCATTAGGTGAAACCTGGAGGGAAGATACCACGCAAGGATTTAATGAATTATGGCGTATTCTTGATAATCATGGGGTATTAGTATTCAAGTACGCTGATTTAGATATATCAGTTAAAGAAATGTTATCATTATTCCCTATTGACCCTCTATTCGGTACTAAAACTAAAAAAGGTGTTAATAATACTTATTGGTTCTGTTTTATGAAGGTGGAAGAGGAATGACATTTTATTTAGGAACTCACGTTCTCAATCATTTAGAGAAAACAAACGTACCTTTATTTATTTCAAGAAGGGTTTTTGATAAAAGGAAATCTTCACTTGATGCTATGGGTAATTGGGCTTTAGATAGTGGTGGTTTTACTGAATTAAATATGCATGGTAAATGGACTTTAACCGAACAAGAGTATATAGATAGAGTAAATCGTATTAATCAAACACCTGGTTTATTATGGGCGGCCCAACAAGATTGGATGTGTGAACCTTTTGTTATTGAAAAAACAGGTTTAACAATAAATGAACATCAAAAAAGAACGGTTAATAATTTAATTAAATTAAGGAAATTAGATACCGAAGTAGCTATTATCCCCGTACTTCAAGGATATTCTTTAGAAGATTATAAGAATTGCTTTGAAATGTTTGAATCGAATAATATTGATTTACGTTCAGAACCTTTAGTCGGTTTAGGATCAGTATGTAGGAGACAAAATACAAATGATATTGAAAGAATTGTAAAATATTTTCATCATAAAGATATAAAATTACATGGGTTTGGTGTAAAAATAAATGGTATGAAAAGATATGGTGAAATGTTAGAATCTAGTGATTCATTAGCGTGGTCTTATGATGCACGATGGACTAAAAGACATTGTTCAATCCATAAAGAAAACCCTACTACTAAGAATTGTGCTAATTGTTTACAATACGCTTTAGAATGGCGTGAGAAGGTGGTTAATCAATGAGCTTAACCCCGCGTGAAAAACTCTTGATAATGTATAGAGAGAGTAATCGCGGGCAACGGTTGAAGATAGCGGGTAAGTTAGGCTTTACCGGGAAACCAGAATCAAAGTTAAGGTCATTAAGACGATTGTTAAAAACAGAATTAACCCAGACACAAAAGTTCAACGTAACTTCATATTTCAAACCTTATGTAACTCAAGAAAACTTTGAGCAATCCTGGGAGGGTCAAGTTCCTCCTTTTACATTAGACGGTAATTTTGTAATATCTTCTTATGGGATTGGAATATTTCTCGATCAATCTTCTCAATCATGGGAGGTTAGAGAATTGTACATCACACCGAAGTTCTCTCAAGGTTCTCAATCATCAAACAATATCAGAACGGTATTTACAATATTTCAAGAAACCATTGATGAACTTTTCATAAACCCGAAGGGAGCTTATGAAGTGTATGGGATTAGTTTCAATAAACGTGGTTTTCAGCCGTTATTGAGTGAAGCTAGTAACGAACTTAACGAAGAGTTTCAAGTTCCTGGCGGTATTACTCAACCGATTGGTGCGTTTTTACGTCCTACATCGGTTAGAATTGTTAATAAGAAACCTAAACCATTTACAAACGCTCGACAATTTCCAAAAAGTAAAAGGAAAGAACGTGAGAATTATATTAATAGAGCATACGGTCAATTGACTAAAGACGGAGGGAGATTAAATGAGTTCAAAACATTGGATTAGAGCGAGCGGAGCAGCTAAGGCATATACAGGTAATGTATTCGTTTACGATATTGAGACCTGGGGGCTAAACTCACAGGCTTTCGCTTTTGGATGTTCAAGGAATATCAATACAGGTGAAGAACAAGTATTTTATTCACCAGAATTAGCAAGATCATATTTTGAAGAGAATGCTCCGTGTATAGTATATGCTCATAATTCATTTGGTTTTGACTTATTTTCTATCCTAAATCTTCAAGAGGCTTACCAGGCGCGTAAGATTGCTCAAGGTACTAATATTTATGAGATTAGACACAATAAGGTAAAGTATAGAGATAGTAAGCATTTATTTCCTATGAAATTAAGTGCTTTAGGAGATTCATTCAAAATGCCTAAAGGTGAAACACCAATCGACTTTATAGAAGCCAATAAAAGAAAAATAACTCAACAAGATATAGAATACTGTTTGTTAGATTGTCGAATATTAGCTAGAGGGATAATAGACATACATGATTTTTACGCTTCATCAATGGGTATGTCAAGACATGATACAGCCCTCCCCTTGACTATTGCATCTATTTCGTACCGTATCTGGTGCGCTACTTCATGGCCGGAGCATTGGGGTTGGATAGACAAGAAAAGCGGTAAAAGACAAAACGCCGCTAAAACCGACCCTTATTTCAACGATACTCTAAATGAGGCTTATTGGGGCGGTCGAACTCAATTAATTAATGCGATACCAGGTCAAGAAGTCGAGAACGTACTAGAATATGACGCAAACTCAATGTATCCTTTTGTCATGGCTCATCCGGCTAATTTATTTCCCGATTTGACTAAGTGTTGGCGTGTTGGAGCTACTAAAAACGCTTTATTGAATATTATTAACGATCCTCTATATGTTTGTTGGGCTAATCTTGAAATGTACGCTCCCGAAGGTGTTGAAAGATTTTTACCCGTATTAGGTGATGACGGGAGGCTTGACTTCAATCGAAGTGAGTTTTCTGGTTATTTATGCGAACCGGAAATAAGATTAGCTTTGAAGGAGGGTTGGATTATCAAGGAAATACATGAATTGAATAAATCAAAAGGAATAAGGCCTTTTATGAATTATATTAACGGGTTGTATGAATTAAGAAAAGAATACAAAGCGCAAGGAGATTCAAGGGAAATGGTCGCGAAATTAGCCCTTAATTCATTGTATGGCAGGTACGGGCTACGTCCAAAACCGACCAGGATTGAAAACCCAGAAGATATAGAAAAGGCTCAAAAGAAGAAGAATTATAATGAGCGTTATGAATTATGTTTCTATGATAGGAAAAATATGAACTATCCTTACTTACTCGATCATCATACTACATCGGGTTCAAACTCTTCTCAATGGTTCGGGTTCTCGGCTTTTGTTTGCTCTTACGCTCGGTGTGTATTAGCTGAAGCAATTATAGCCGGAGGTATGAACTCTCTTTATTGTGACACTGATTCGGTTCATATTAGAGAAGAAGGAAAGGAACGATTTGAAGAACTTATTTCATTAGGTGGTGAATTAGGTCAATGGAAACTTGAAACGCCTGTAACTATCGCTAAGGCGGTGTATTGGCGTAAAAAAGCCTATACATGGTATGATAAAGACAATAATAAACGTAAAGTCAAGGCTAAGGGTGTTCAAGTCAAAAACGACAAAGGCGAATATCTCGATGATGCCGGAGACATGAGAAAACTTCAAAGAAGCCGAACAACGGTTAAATTATTTAGTGCATTAAGAAGAGGTTTGATACCTGGAACGGAACTTATTACAGAAAAAAGAGACTCGATTTTTTACGAGGGTGATTAATTGGTAGTATCAAAGAAACGGTATAGAGCTTTAGTTAGAACAAATACAGAACGTATATTATTTGAAACGGGTGAACTATCTTCAAGAGACGTAGTGTATAAGTTAGAACGTGAGTACAGTCTAATGTTGATGCCACAAACGCTTCACCAGATACTAAGATGTCATCCTAGAATTGAAAGGATTAAAACTCATACAGGAACGAATTATAGGTTAAAAGAAACGTAACCTTCTAAAACCCTACATAGACTTGAAACTTCGTGGTCGGGCTGAATGATGTTGATTTTAGAAACGCTCTAGACGATCTTCTTACGGCTGCTACCGAACCGTCAGAACGTTTAATGACTAATGTTTTCATTGACTCTCACATATCTCCTTTACAGAATCAGCCCGCCACCTTCGGATTCGGTGCGGGTTTATTCGTACATCATTATAATAATTTTAGAAATCAAGGACATGATGTCGAAACTTCATTTTCAGCAGCACAAGCCGAAGTTTTGAGTCATCCAGTTATTCAAGAGTTCTTAGCTGCTATGGCTACTCAAAATATAAATCGAGGTGTTACAAATGGATGATAACCATTCTTACACACATCAGCGTTCAAAGTCGGTTCAAACCTGGATTGACTCATGCGATTTAAGGTCGGCATGGTATGGTCGCAAATGTCCGGTATGCGGAGATTTGTTAATATTCACATTAACTCAAGATAGGCTTAAAGTCAAAAAGGTATCTTGTCTTGAATGTGATTGGGAGGCTAATTAAAATGAGTAACAGAATTAAAGATGAAAACGGAAACGAATATCAGGTAGTAAGACATGATGAAAGCCATATTTATGCGATTAATATAAAATTGTTAGTAATGAAAGAAGAAGAGGAATAATAATGGGTATTTATACCACTAAGAGAACTGATGAAGAAGGTAATCCTTTTTGGGAATCCACTGACGGTTCGACACATAAAACTCGAAAAGCTGCCTGGAGTCATTCAAAAAGTTTAGAGTTACCTTCTGAAAGTGAAAGTAAAAGTGAAAATGAAAGTCAAGTTATTGAAGAGGTTCAACCAGAATCTCCAGCATGGACTACATTTGACTTCGGTTCAAACCCAGGAGATACGGTTGAGGTTATTCCTTCTACTCTCAAGAAGATTAGAGGTGTAACAGATTCTAGTTCGAAGAAAACAAAGAAGCAACAAGAAATTGAAAGACAAAATAATTTAGCTATTCTAAAGTTAGGTTACAGAACGGGAGATCACGTTCTAACCAGATATAGAAGGGCATTACTAGAAGATAATAACGCTGAACCGATTAAACATACAAATGAAGATTATGAATGGATAGCATCAACAACGGATGAAGCACTTCAAGAGAATGGTATTATGATCGGTGAAGTAGTAGGAAAAACCACATTCGCTTTAATCGCCAATTCATATTGGTTCTATGTGCCTATCTCGCGTATTCATGCTGAATCAGATAAAAACCCGTTCAAGGGTAGGTTCGCGGGTGTTGGAAGAATGATAGAGAAAATACCCTTTTTAGGTAAAAGAATAAAAGCAAGACGCTTAGAGAAGTCTTTACAGACTGTTGACGGTGGACTTGATGCCCAAAATTAGAAATCCTTACACTAAGAAAACGATTAAAGTAAGTTCTAAAGTGAAGGTAGGTAAGCCTGGTTCAGCTCGTCAGCGTAGTTATTGCGCTAGGTCTGGTAAAATACGCGGTAATTGGAAAAGAAACCCTAACTCTAAGAATCTAATTCAACGAAGGCGTTGGAAATGTCCTTATTTACCGGGTGAATTGAGGTTATAATATGTCAATGTTGAATAAATTATTTTTACCAGATAAGAAAGCTCTTTCAGTTCAATTAGTTGGGATGCCTGGAAGCGGTAAGTCATATTTTTTAGCAAAGAGCTTAGATGCCTTCTTGAAATCTAATGAAGATGAAAACCTAAGAGTTCTTTACATCTGTCCTAAACATGAGTTTTCTTATCCTAAGACTAGACCGACTACATTATTTCAATTACAGAAATCAATAAGAAAAAATAGACTTACTATATTTTATCCCGATCCCGTATTCTTTGAAGCCGAAACAGATGCGGCCATAGATTTAGTATTCGCTTTACGAGAATCTAACGGTGAAGATTTCAAAGCCGTAATAATTTTGGATGATGCTCAAATTATACTGGATAGTCGAAAAAGTGCGTCCGGAAGCTCTAAACGCCTGGTTTTGACAGGTAGGTCGAAGGGAATAAGAGCCGTTCTAGTGGCTCATTCGCCTGTCGTGAATAAACTAATGGAGGGTTCAACAGAACATCTATTGACTTTTAGATTACCATATGTCAATTCATATTCAGATGCTAAGAAAAGGTTCGGTGTTGATTTAGAAACTTCACAAATTGAAATCACTAAAACGCCTTATTCATTTGCCTGGTATGATTTAGTTAAGGGTACTAAGACTCTCATGAGTCCTATCGAGTGAATGAATCTTTTGACATTCTTGACAATAATAACCAATTCCTTTGAATGGTAGTCTTGAGGTTGGTCGATCATCCCCGTCTATTCTTTTTCTAATACATAGGCGTGAGACTTTTTCACCACATTGACAACGTATGTTATGATTCGCCATATATACCCGTCAATCATAGGCTTATTAGATATTGTGATACAATGAAGGATTAATATACCCTACAAAATGAGGTCGGCTTACATGATTTTGAATAATGTGTTAGCAGGTGTCGGAATATCATTTGGTTATCTCGGATTAATCGCGGTATCGAATGGGCTCGCCACCTATGTGCTTAACGGGAAAACGCTTGACGAATGGGTCGCTGGAAGGGGGCTATAATTATGTTGCCTTTACCTAGCTTCTCCGCTATGGGAATAGTGGACTATCTCGCTCTCGGTCTTGGTGTCGCTATCGGTGCGGCTTTATTTACTGCTCCAATGCAATCAGTTCAAGACGCAATCTCGAGGAAATAAGGAGGTTTAAGATATGGCTGTACGTATAAACCTTGTAGAATCTAACACTACTGATATTCCTGGCGCTGCTGCTGCGACATTTAATCGCGGTTTTTCACTTCCAGGCGGGGCGGTAGATGAGGTAATTATGAGAATTACCACCACTAACACAACTGGAGCTATTTTAGCTGATTTCGCTAACTGTATTCAATCTTTAAGACTGGTTCTTAATGGCTCTACTGTTTTTGATTTCCGTTCCGGTTATTCATCAGCAGCAAATAACGCAGCTTCTCAATTCGGTTATTTCCTGAACTCTTTAGGTTCTGGTCGATCTGTTGAAGTTCCTAGCGATTTGACTAAAGAGTATTACGCGAGAATCCCTATCGGCAGAAATATCCCGGCGGGTGTGTCCCGTATGGAATATACATTATCATACTCGGGTACGGCTGCTGCTGTAGCTTCTGGTACTTGTGAGTTCTTCGTCCGGTATAATGATAACATGGCGACTACTACCACAGTATCAGCCTCAACTAGCTTTAACCATAGCATAAGTGAACAACAAGTTGTTGTGAGACTTCCTCAAGGCGTTCCTGGTGTAGTCGCTGGAATTATGATTCAAAATGATTCGGCTGCCGATGAGATTACAGGAATTAGAGTAATTTCACAGTCTGACTTTAGTTTATCGGAAGATATGTTTAGGGCGTTTAATGGCGATCTTTACAATGGTATAGTTTACGGTGATGCAAACGATTCAACCACAGCTCAACAATATGCAGTTAAGTGTGAGGGTGGATTATTCCTTCCAACATTCGGTCTAAGTATGGATTCAGACGTTATTTTGCAGGTAAATTCTTCTGCTGTAACTACTAGAACTTACACTCCTGTAATAGTAGCAAGTATCAATGGTGCTTCTGAATCACAAGGTCGTCAAACACAACCAGTAATCACAAACACTAATACGGCTGTTTTAGCTGCAACTACTGAGACAGTCTAAGCATGACGGAGGGGATTAAGATGAGCGAGAGGGGAATTAAAACCCCTTTCGCTTACTTCCTTCAACATGAGGTGATATAATGGGTAGGATGTTAAGAGTAACATTGAATGAAGGGGCATCGGAAGCTATCGATCTCGGTATAGTCGGTCCTGGTAAAATATTACTTTACAATACTGGAACTTTAGATATACGTATAGCATATGACAGGTTCGATGTTGGTACTACCGGAACAAATTACTTCACTTTACTCGGAGGTTCACAATATGTATTTGATGTATCAAACTCTGTCGGCTTCTTAGCCCAGAATCAGCAAATGTATTTTGTGAGTCCGGTAGGCGACCAGGTTCTTGAGATATGGGTGGCTGACAATCAATGAGTTCGGTCAATGCAAGAGTTCCGCCTTCAAGAATAGCGGCTATTGATAGTCCGGCTGATGGTGAAGTCGCCGCTTATCAAGCATCTTCTGGTCAGTTTGAATGGGTTGCTAACGGTAGCGGAGGCGGAGGTACTGTTACATCCGTAGCATTAACTGAAACAGGTTCAGCTTTAACTATTACAGGATCACCGATAACCGGAGCAGGTACTTTCAATATAGCCGGGGCGGGTACTTCTTCCCAGGTTATTCTAGGAGATTTATCTTTAGGAACTCTAACAAGTGGTACGGTTACAAGTGTAGGAACTTCTCAAGCGTTTATCACAATTACAAGTCCTACTACGACACCTAGTATTTCAATAGGTAATGCTTCGGCATCAGCAACGGGTGTTTTAACTGCGACAGATTGGAATACTTTCAACAATAAGGGTTCGGGTTCTGTTACATCCGTAGCATTAACTGAAAGCGGTAATGCCTTAACTGTTACAGGTTCACCAATAACAGGATCGGGTACTCTTAACATATCTGGAGCAGGTAGTTCCTCTCAAGTTATTCTAGGTGATTTAACTTTAGGAACTCTAACAAGTGGTACAGTTACAGGTACGGGTTCAGCAAATCAAGTTTCATATTGGACAGCAGCGAGCGTTCAAGCAGGGTCAACAGGTTTGACTTATGACCCTTCAACGGGTAACTTAACCGTTGGTGGATATGTTGAAACAGGGACGAAAGTTACTACCCCTTCGGGTACTAATTTGGAACTAACAACGGGTAGTGCCTCAAGTGGTTCTATTGTTATTGCTGATGGTGCTAATGGTCAAATATCAATTAATCCTAATGGAAGTGGTACTATTAAACTCGATGGGGTAAATTTAGATAATTCAGCAATTGCTACGGGTTATATTTTGAAAGCGACATCAGCAACGGAAGCGGGTTGGGCTGCTGAAAGTTCAGGTGGTTCTCCTGGTGGTAGCGATACTCAGATTCAATATAATGACGGTGGTTCATTTGGTGGTTCTAGTGTAATGACTTTCGATGATACGGGGTCAGCCGAACAAGTATTATTTTCAGGTACTTCTTCAAAAGCTATATTCAGGGTTGAACAATTGGGAGCAGGTAATTCAATAGAAGTACATGATGCATCAACCGATACTACAATATTTTTAGTCGACCAATTCGGTAGGGCAGCAATCAAAACGAATGCGGCTTCAGCTGGTTACGATTTAACCGTAGGCGGTTCGACATTTGTTCAAGGACATCTTAAATTATCAACGGTAGGTACGACAGCAAATCCAGCCATTAAATGGGATGGCGACACAACAACGGGAATTAATAAACCGTCAACAGGTGAAATTGCTATTGTTTCAGCAGGTACGGAGACATTCAGATTCGGTGCTAATAATGATTTAGAAATAGCAGGGAACGCGGGTACTTCTGGTCAAGTATTTACTTCGGGCGGTGCGGGTAATGCTGCATCATGGACTACGCCTAGCGGTGGCGGAACACCTGCCGGATCAACGGGTCAAATCCAATATAATGACGGTGGCTCTTTTGGTGCTTTACCTTCAACCGTAGCGACATTTGACGGTACGGATTTAACTAAATTAACTATCGGTGATGTATCGGTAGCAAATTCTAATCCATTAAATATCAACGTATCAGATATAGGTTGGCATGGATTAAGCGGAACAAGTAACTTAAATTGTTTTGGTGGTTCCGGTCAAATCAAAGGTTTCCCGAATAGCAATTCACCCTCTCAACCAATGTACGCTTTCAATCCACCCGGAAATAGCGGTATGTTTGCTAGTGGTTCAAACGGTGTAGGGTTCTCCGTTGGTGGTACTGAAAGATTAAGAATACATGATGACGGGGAAATTGGTTTAAGTGGTGCTAATTATGGTACATCCGGTCAAGTATTAACTTCGGGTGGTGCGGGTGCTGCTGCTTCATGGACTACGGTTAGCGGTGGTTCAACCCCTAAGTTTTCGGGTGTTAAAGCAAATACTAACGCTTATTATGATTTATCAGCTTACCCGACCGGATGGCGAACTTCAAGTTATACAAATGTAACCGAAAATCAATCAGCTCCTATTTACTCACCTTTTACTTGTGGTATTGATTTAACCTTAGCTACATTAGGTATTGAAGTAAGTGCGGCTGGTGATGCGGGTTTGAATTATTTATTAGCGATTTACTCGGTTGATGCGGCGGGATTACCCGATTCAAAGTTAGTTAGTGCTACGGTTAGTGCTGATGCGACAGGAACTCAAACAGGTACAATTACTGAAACTTCGGCGGGTGATGGTGATTTAGTGGCAGGTACTCAATATTATTATGCTTACACACAAAGTTTTGACGCGACTTCAAATCCTACTGTACGTGGAGCGGGAGCTCAGTTTCACGGTGCATTTACAGATACAACAATAGGCACACAACGACAAGCAATTAGAGCCGGTTCATTAGGTACTTTACCAAGTTCTTATCCCGGTTCGGGTGTTGCTTTAGGAACTTCAGTTATGATAATGGGGTGTACTTATGTCTAGGTTTAATTTATACATTGACGGTGAAAAAATAGAACAAGAAGTTTCATGGGAAACTATCAAAACTGAAAGACTATCTAACTTATTACAAACTGATAAATATATGATTACTGATTACCCAATTACTCAAGAACAAAAAGAAGAATTAATTTTATTTAGACAATTGTTAAGGGATTTACCGCAAACTTACGAAACTACAAGCGAAGCAAATCAGAATTACCCAGTAATGCCTTTATTTGTTATGGAGGGATAATATGACAGTAAAAGAAAACTTAAGCAGAATCATTAGATTAGAAGATGACATAGAAGAAGTAAAAGATAGACTTTACAATTTAGAAACTAATCATCTTGAATTAATGACTAAACTTGAGACAATAGCAAGAATAGCAAAGTTATTAGCCGTTATGGTATCAGCAACATTAGGATTCGATTTAGGAATGGAGGAAATGATATGAGCGAAGCAAACACAATAGCATTAATAGTAATAGCCTTTCTAGTATTAAAAGGAGGACAATAAGATGCCTGTTGATAAGGTTCGCGGTGGGTATCGCGTCCGTTCTTATGTATCTGGTAAATTATTAAAACGGGTCTATAAGACTCGTGCGGCTGCTTCTAAAGCTGCTGCTACATCTAAGAGAAGAAGTATGCGTAAGAGAAGCACAGGCTCAAGGCGAGCAAAGAAAAGGGGGCTTTATTAAATGTACGCTAAAGGAGGAATACTACCAGGATATGAAAAGTCCGTACCGACACAAGAAAGATCAAGCGGTCGAAGTGGTGGCGGTGGCGACTTTGGCGGTGGCTCATCTGGTGGTAGTAATACCGGAAGTGGTAGGTTCGCATTATACGATTATACGGCTAGATTCGGTGATAAGTTCTGGGAAGTCTCAAGAGACGATCTTAACGGTAAAATCGTAGCTAGTGATAATAATAGTAATGTAGGTTCAATTAATGAACAATTGGCTAGAGATTGGATATTAGAAGATTGGAGAATAAGACAGCTTGAAGAGCAGGGTTCGGGTTCTGGTTCTGGTTCTGGTGATGATGGTTCTAGTGGTGGTTCTAGTTCTGATGATGACGATGATGGTTCTTCTTTTCCTGGTTTAACTGATAATCAAAGGTTTTTATTAATTGGTCTGGTTGTCGTAGGTTTGTTTGCTAAGAGGGTGATGTAATGGTTAAATGGCTACCGTTTGAAGGATTTGTCCCGGAAAGAGCAAAAAGAGAAAATTGGGTTGCTCGTGGTTTAATAAAAAGAATTAACGGTAAATGGTTTTATAAAGGGTGATTAAATGGTTCTTCCTTTACTAGGTTTAGCTGTTGGCGGTGTTGCTATTGCTGGATTAGGTTTAGCCGTTATTAGTACCGTTAACCCAGATGAGACAATAGGAGATAAGTTAGAGACTACTCTCATCCGTGTTGGCTACGTGTCGGAAGGTGTTTTGAAAGGCTCGATTGTAGCTATTCCTTCATCACTTCTAATTCTATTAGTATTCAACCAGGCAATTAAGATTCAAAAGAGGGTGAAATAATGGCTCTATTTCCCGCAGTTATCTTACTAGGTGGAATCTGGTATCATAGAAATGAAGATGGTATAGTTCAACAAGTAACAAAGGAGGCGGCTGATACTTTGATTCAAACAGGTGTGCCTATCATAGAATCGGTAGTCGAGTTCTTTGATGAATTAGGAGATCAGTTATCCGAAGGAGCTTTAGATTTGATTAGAGGTGCGGGTGTTGCTGTATTAGATGCGACTAATGCAACCTATACACTAGCAGCCTCAATAGTCGCTCCTAGAAGAGTCGAAGCCGTAGCGGTTGCCTGGTCAATGTTAATTTATACTCTTACTGCTTTCACTATATACAATAAGATGAAAGAGAATTAACCCTCTAAGAGATATACCCTTAGAGGGCTTGTGTCAATCCGTACAGATAACTAAGGCTTTATGCCTTAATTGTCCATAGCCAAGCGTTATTATATTCTGGGTTCTTCTCTACTGTGAGAGTTCCGCCAGATTCAGACGCTTTTGAAAAGATTTCTTCGTTTGAGTTACCAGGAAAAGCTCTTGCTATTGCTCGACCTAATCTTGCGCCATCTGTTTGATCTGGCTTAACTTCAAACTGTGAATCCTCGTATGGTTTTATCCATACAGTACAAGCGGTTGCAGTATTAGAGTCAATCAATGTTATACATTGTTTTTCTTCGTTTAATATTGCTACCGTAAAGACAAACTCAAATCGGCCGTCAGCTTTCATTGCTGCTCGTGCTGAAATAAAGTTAAGTTCTTCTTGTTCTTCTTTACTTGTTTCTGAATTACTGTTACTAAAGTCCATGTATCTACCTCCTATTACAAAACCTTCGAGAATATGTATCACTTATGAATGTATCTCTATTCTCCCCAGACTTAACGCTACCATTAGCTAGTACCAGGATGCACCAACGATCTATGATTCAATTGTGGTATTTCTAAGGGCTAATTGCTGTCTCTTATACACATCTCCGAGCCCACGAGACTCCTGAGCATCTCG
>OLHD01000069.1_pt1 | contig 15121 bp, 14 predicted proteins | sample 1609541 | NCBI WGS metagenome assembly OLHD01 (sample SAMN05416870, study PRJEB24817) | seawater metagenome | isolation source: Sea water | place: Canada:Atlantic | collected 2013-11
CGTAGTGAACAAAAAGCCAACTGTATTTTGTCCTGCTTGAAATTCTTGTTAGGTAACCTGTACCCGTAAGCTATGTTTGTGCATGCTTTTTAAATAGTAAAAATCCAATTGTTAAACAATAAATAATTGGAATAACAAAGATTAACCCAAACCAAACCATAATTCCAAGTGACCAACCATCGACGATTTTAGCGCCGATAATTAGACCATGAATGTAGTCAAAAGCTTGTATGAATAAACTAGAAGTTAAAAACGTGATCAAATAAATTACAGCAAAGTAGATACTGCATTTTTTCATATAACCGTTAATTCGAGAGCTATCCATGCTTTGGGTTACCTAACAGCTTATTAGACAGATCAGATCCCACTTTCTCCGAGGAACACTAACCATCTAATGTTTATTTATTCATTGCAATATACATAGTTTATCTATAATACTCAAATAGTTACTACTTTTATACTCATCTTACTTATGTGGAAAGGTAGATTTAATCCATCTTTCTGCAATAAATGCGGATCCAACAATGAACTGTATATTAAAACAGTACTCATTCGTTAATAAAAGCATCTAATTAAAATTAACAGCCTACGTAATTGCTAAATACAAATGACTTGTATATTTGTCTGTAATGAAAACTGCTCGTTCATATTTAAGCTAAATTTTTAACACAAATAACTAACCTATATATTAAAAGAGCGATAAACTTGCTCATCAAAATTTATCCTTCGTTATTAATTTAATATTATTTAAACAGGAGCACTTAGTGCCAACGTCTTTTCGCCAATCAAACAAGAATAATACCGCACCAATCGCTAAAAAAATTCCACATAAAATGGCAAAGCACAATCATCAACGAGTGGATAATTATTATTGGATGCGTGATGACCAACGTAGTGATGAAAAAGTACTGGCGCACCTTAATGAAGAGAATAACTATGCTGATGCAATGTTAGCCGAGCAAAAGCCGTTGCAAGAACAGCTTTTCAATGAGCTTAAAAACAGAATCGTCAAAGACGATAATTCTGTGCCTGCAAAAGATGGAAAATACTGGTACCACAGCGAAATAAGTGGCGAACAAGAGTTTTCAAACTACTATAGAGCAACAAGCTTTTCTGGTGAAAATAAAGCCCTGATATTAGATGTTAATGAGCGCGCGAAAGACCATGAATTTTATGAATTAGGTGATTTATCGATAAGCCCTAATGATCACATCATGTCAATATCTGAAGACACTGACAGCCGCCGTATATACACCATCTACTTTAAAAATTTAAACCAGCCTTCCAACTCGAAAAATGCTTATTTAGCCGATATTCTTGTTGAAACTGAAGGACAAATTGTTTGGGCTAACGATAATGAAACCGTATATTACGTAAAGAAAGATCTTGAAACCCTATTAGGCACACAAGTTTATCGTCATAAGCTAGGCACACCACAAACTGATGATATTTTAGTGTATGAAGAAGACGATCACAGCTTTTATCTCAGTTTAGACAAAAGCCGAGATGACTCTCAAATTTATATTTTTTTGCATGCTACTGAATCAACGCGTTATTTCGCACTCAACGCTGATGATCCTAATGGCGAGTTTATTGAGTTATTGCCTTATCTAGAGCAACACGAATATCATGCAGACAAAATGGGCGAGTACTTCTATATTGTTAGCAACTACCAAGCTAAAAACTTCAAATTAATGAAAGCTGCCGTTGACCAAATCAACGACATCAGTAATTGGCAAGAAGTTATTCCACACCGAAAAGATGTGCTAATTGAAGGTATTGAATTATTTAATCATTTTATTGTGGTTACCGAACGAGAAAATGGCCAAATACGTTTTATTGTTCATACCACTGCTGGTGAAAATGCTGGTCAGCAATACCCATTATGTTTTGATGACCCATGTTACTTCGCCTGCCTTGGTGATAACCCAGAGCCAACAAGCACTGTTGCACGATTATATTATTCAAGTTTAACAACTCCTGGCTCTTTATTTGAATTTGACTTAGCAACGGGTGAGCGAAAGTTACTTAAACAGCAAAAAGTATTAGGTAATTTTAACAAATATGATTATCAATCAGAGCGTTTATTTATTACCGCTCGTGATGGTGTAGAAGTTCCTGTATCACTTGTTTATCAAAGCGATAGCTTTAAAAAAGATGGTACTAATCCCCTACTTCAATACGGTTATGGTGCTTACGGCGTTACCATAGACCCTAATTTTTCTAGTGAAACCTTAAGCTTACTCGACCGCGGTTTTGTTTACGTTATTGCTCATGTTCGTGGCTCTGAAATGTTGGGAAGACATTGGTACGATACCGGTAAAATGGCGCACAAACAAAATACCTTTAATGACTTTATCGACGTGACTAAAGCGTTAATCGAACAAGGTTACGGCGCTAAAGATAAAATATTTGCCACTGGTGGCAGTGCTGGCGGCTTACTGATGGGGGCAGTGGTAAACCAAGCACCAGAGCTATATGTAGGCATTGGCGCGCATGTACCATTTGTAGATGTATTAACTACTATGCTTGATGAAACTATACCGTTAACCACCAATGAATATGACGAATGGGGAAACCCGAACGATACCCAAGCTTATCATGATATTTTAGCCTATTCGCCATACGATAATGTCAGTGCTCGAGCCTACCCAAATATTTTGGTTACCACCGGGTTACACGATTCACAAGTACAGTATTTTGAGCCAATGAAATGGGTCGCTAAAATGCGTGAATTTAAAACTGATGACAATTTATTACTATTCAAAACCGATATGGACGCTGGCCACGGTGGTGCTTCAGGGCGTTTTAAAAGCTTAAAAGAAAAAGCTTTAGAGATGAGTTTTTTTATCTCGTTGTTAGCCGAATAGAATCAGCAGAACTTTATCATCTCGTTATTCACAAATTTATTTTCTAACACTTGTGAATAACGAAAATCCTTATAACCATTAGCTCATATGCTGTTGCTGACGCTTTAACGATTTATTTTTAATAACAGCTTCCTCTTTCGGAACCGCATAAAGGTTGAGACTACTGAATAGGCTTTTCAATTTAGCTGCCTCGTAATCAACTGCAATTTTTTCGATAACCAGTTGATGCTTTTCTGGGTATAACGCTTCTACTGCTTGCGAAATCAACTCAAACAATTTCTTCAAATTAATTTTGTGAATTTGACCTGTTTTGTTAAAAATCCATTCGGTAATCGCCATAAAATCATCAAAAGGCTCATCTGACAATATATGCGGTAATGCGTATTTAAAACGTCCTGAATTACCAATCATATCCCAATAGCGCGCAAAGCGGTTAATACGCTGCATAGTGGCAAAACTCACTCTGTCTGTACTTAAAATGTTAAACGGTGGTAGCGGGTTAAAGCGTAAATCGTATGCTTGTGTGTGTCTGATTATCGGACTACCTTTCAAACGTTTAAGAATACCCATTTGAATTTCATGCGGACGACAATGATAAAGTTGGTTAAAACTGTCTTTAAAGCTCTCGAAGGTTTCGCCTGGTAAACCAAAAATAAGATCAGCATGAATATGTGCAGAGGTATTATCTCTTAGCCAAAGCAAATTTTCTTTCGACTTGGCATTATTTTGCTTACGGCTAATATTCTTTTGCACTTCAACGTTAAAGGTTTGAATGCCAATTTCAAATTGTAAGCTGCCTTCAGGAAACTGCGCTAACAACTCTTTTAATTTTCTTGGCAGATGATCTGGCACCACTTCAAAATGCAGATAAAGGTCGTCAGTCATTCTGTCTAAGAAAAACTGCATAATTTGCATGGTGGTATTAATGTTTAAATTAAACGTTCTATCGATAAATTTAAAGTTTCTTGCCCCACGCTGATAAAGTATTTCCATTTGCTCAAGAAACAACACTATTTCAAATGGTACTGAGTTTTTATCTAACGACGATAAACAAAACTCACACTTAAACGGGCAACCACGCGATGCTTCAACATAAAGCAAACGCTGCAGTAAATCTTCATCGGTATAATACTGATAAGGTGACGCCAACTCTTTTAATTCAACAGGCTTGGAATTAAGCACTTTTTTATCAGGTGGCGTATTGTTGATAATGTCTTTACATAGTTGATAAAAACTTAAATCTGCTGGCCCTGTTAATACATAATCTGCACTGGCAACAATGCTTTGTTGCTCAGTTTCATAACTTACTTCTGGCCCGCCTAAAACAATTCTGATTTCGGGTGCGATCACTTTTAACAGACTAACGACATCGGTGGTTTCAACTATGTTCCAAATGTAAACACCAAAACCAACAATATCAGGCTTTTCAGCTAGAATTTGTTCAACAATATCAATCGCGCGAGTTTGAATAATAAACTCTTTTATTTCACAAAATTCCTGCAAATCTTTTAAGTTAGCGTAAAGATAACGTAAACCAAAGCTGGTATGAAAATATCTTGCGTTAAGTGTCGCTAACACAATCTTAGGCGAGGCCTTATCTATTTCATGATTAACACTTGCCCGCTCATTTACGAAATCTAATGAGATACTTTCAGTTACTGGAGGGGTCGTAACGGTTAATTCTGAATAATGTCTTTGCTCTGCCATACGAAGTGTTAACTACCTTTAATAAAATATTTTTAGCGCTATTGCCGTAATTATACTGTGATTGTGAAGGTTATTCAGTAATCTTATTTGCTGAAGCCAAAAACGTTCGTTCTAAAATAAAATTTACAATCTGTCTCCTTTTTCAATACTGATACGTTATATATATAGATACCGGTAAAGAAGTTATTGGTACTTAAAATATAAAGGAAATGTTATGAATGATTTTATGTTGATTTACAAAGGCGGCGATCCTAAATGGATGGAAAATACCTCTAAAGAAGAAATGGCCGCTAGCATGGAAAAATGGGGAGCATGGATGGGCATGCTAGAACAAAAGCAACAGTTAGTTTCTGGTGGCTCGCCACTAGCTTATACCGGTAATAGCATTAGCCAAGACGGTATAGTGACAGACTTATCTTCTATCGAATTAAAAGAATTGGTAACGGGCTATTCTATAATAAAAGCATCAGATATTGATGAAGCTACTGCCATTGCCAAAGAATGCCCTATTTTTAACTACCCAAACATTACTGTAGAAGTTCGAGCTGTGATGTGCGTTGATTAAATTCTTTTTTTAATTACATGGTAGATACTTATTAGCTATTTTTTAGTTAAGTAGGCGCTGTAGTTGCTGCATCATCAATCGATGTTCATGCTCAGTGCCGCCAATTTCTTTAGCATTATGCGCTTGTTGATAGGCAAGTTTTTCGTTACCGGCTTTAGCATTTAAATACGCTAAAATAGCAAGTGGCATATGTGAGTTCGCTAGCGCTTTATTACTTTGCAATAATTCAACATTATTTATTGCTTCACGCAGCTTTCCCGTATGTCCCAATGCTATCGCGTGATTTAGTTTAGCTACAGGTGAATTAGTTATTTTGATGTAGTTATCATAATAACCAACAATTAGTGACCAATTAGTGTCTGCAAATGTTTCTGCCGCACAATGCTGTTGAGCAATTAACGCCTCAAAGTAAAATCGACCTGGCGAAATACTCGCCCCAGTACACATTTTTAAAATATGATCACCGGTATTAATATAGCCTCGTTGCCATAGGCTTCGGTCTTGTAAATCTAAAGGAATATTAAAACCTTGTTTATCAACTCGAGCATTAATACGTGCAATATTAAAATGCATTAAGGCAAATAGACCTAAGGTATCTTGATTAGCAATTTTAGGTTCATCTGTTAGCATCTTAACCAGCGCAATCGCTTCTTGGCAAAATTCTACATTGATTGGCTTTTTGGGATCTGAACTATAAAAACCTTCATTGAAAAGTAAATACAATACCGTGTGTGCCGTATCCATAGCAGCATTGAGTTTATCATCGCAGGGTAATTCGAAACTTAGCTGCTTTAACTTTTCGCGTGTTCTTAATAGCCTTTTTTTAACGGTTGATTCAGTTAATAATAGCGCTCTTGCAATAGCACGAATGCTAAAGCCACATAACGACTTTAATATAAATACAATGCTATTTTCCGCTTTGATACTTTCATGACAACAAATGAAAATCATCCTAAGTTGATCGTCTTTTATTTTCGGTGTCGCAAACTCTTGTTCAATAGTAAACGCCAGCGTCCATTCACTGTCTAAGTATTGAATTAAGTCCTGCGAGAATTTTATTTTAGTTTTATTGGCTCTTATTTTATCAAGTGCTTGGTTCTTAGCTGTTGTCATCAACCATGCGGTAGGGTTTTCAGGCACTTGTCGTTGTTGCCAATCAATCATGGCTTTACTAAAAGCGTCTTGCAGCACATCTTCTGCCAAATCAAAATTATGTATGCCAAAAATGCGAGTTAATACCGCGAGTAACTTTGCAGATTCTGTTTTATAAAGTTGCTCAATAAGGGCGCCAACATCTGTCATCAATGCATACTTCTATTCGTATAAAGCTAAAAAAAAGATAACATTACCGCCCTTTCTCATCAACATGCAATAGCGCTAACAACTCATCAGCGCCTGTAAGCTATAAACTTAAACCGTTAAGGTAATTTTACCCACAGCTTTACCTGATGAAAGTAAGTCATGCGCTTTAGCCACTTCCCATATTGAGAAATTACTTTCATCAATAATCGGCGTGATTTTACCAGCATCAACAAGCTCTGCAATTTCAGTTAAAATACGGCCGTGTGATGAATGGTTAATACCGTGACACAATGGAATAAGCATTAATACGCTGTGAAAAGATAAGCTTTTAAGTGCCACTTGCAGTGGATCCGCAATTGGCAATGTTGTTGCTACATGACCATTGAACTTCGCCGCTTCAAATGATTTTTGTATGTTATCACCAGCAACGGGATCAAAAACTTTGTCAAAGCCAACGCCGTTAGTATAATTTTTTACGTAGTCTGAAACAGACTCTGTAGTGTAATCCACTAAATTATCGGCACCAACGGTTTTAGCTAATGCTTCATTAACTGATGAGTAAGTTGATGTGACATTTGCACCCAACACTTTTGCTAGCTGCACTGCAATATGACCAACGCCGCCAGTAGCGCCATGAATAAGTACATTATCACCCACTTGAACATCCATTTTTTCAACAAGTGCTTCATACGAAGTAATGGCAACTAACGGCAGCGCTGCCGCTTGTTTCATAGTTAATGTTTTCGGTTTTTTCGCCATTAATCGTGCGTCAACCAACATATACTCAGCCAAAGCACCGTCAACACCGTTAATTCCACCCGCCATACCGTAAACTTCATCGCCGATATTAAAATCAGTTACACCTTCACCTACCTCACTAACAATACCGGCAACATCACCGTGTAGTACCTCAGGTAGATTATTTGACCAAGGCAACTCAACTGAGCGCAGCATAGTATCAATTGGGTTAACACTGGTTGCCTTTACTTCAACTACCATATGGCCAGATTTGGCAACTGGCATTGCTTTCTCTACCTGTTGGAATACGTCGGTGCTGCCAATTTCTTTAATGATCATTGCTTTCATCGTATTTACTCTTTATTTGTCGGTTAATTTAATAGTTTGTTTCAGTGGGGCTATTTTAATTCATGCCAATAAAGCAACCAATAACCTAACTAACAAATCACCTTTGTCTTTTTAGCAAGACAAGTTAGACTAATACAAGTATAAGTTTGGAAAACAACAAGGCTAAATAGGAATAATAATGAGTTCATTGAATCGATTACTGTACTTTAATTGCGTGGTAGAAACGGGCAGTATTTCTGAGGCTAGTAGAATATTTGATGTACAGCCCTCTTCTATTTCTCGGCAGTTAGCCGTTCTTGAACAAGAGCTTGGTGTTCGCCTGTTAAATAAAACCACGAGGAACACTGGGTTAACGGAAGCAGGATACAAATACTATGACTTCTCTCAGCGCATTGTTTCAGAGTTTGACGAAGCTAAAAGAGTTGTTAATGATTTACAGGAAAAGCCTCGTGGTAAGCTTAAAATAAGCATGACCGTAGGATTTGGCGAAAGCGTTGTGCTACCGCTTGTCGCTAAGTTTATGTCGCAATATCCTGATATTGATATAAAACTTGAGTTAACCGAGCGCGTGGTTGATCTTGTTGAAGAAAATATTGATGTTGCCATTCGTAGCGGCCGATTGCCTGACTCAACCATGATTGCGAGACGATTAGCTTTTAATAACTTTTTATTGTGCGCTAGCCCAAACTACCTAGCAAGCAAAGGTATGCCTAATAGCCCTGCTGAATTAGTAGAGCATCAATGTATTCGATATGGATATTCACGTTGGAAAGATTGGTATTTAATGGCTGATGAGAGAACAAAACTCACCATTAACAAAGCGATTTCGGTTAACTCAGTAAATGGTCAAAAGCAGCTAGTATTAAATGACACCGGGCTAGCCTTAATGCCTTTCTGGGCGATTAAAAACGAATTAGCCAAAGGTTCGATAATCCAAGTTATGCCTGAGCATACTTTCAGCCCTTATGAAGAGCTCAGCGCCACCTACGCCATTTATTTAAAGCGAGATTTAGTTTCACCAAAAACTCGCGTTTTCTTAGACTTTTTAGCTGAACATATTGTTGGGCTTGATATGTAGTACTGCGCATATATAAACAACAGCCACTATTTATCAGGCACAGGTTGTTAATTAAAGTTTTTAATATTTATAATTTTATTATTATTATCAGTTTCAGCTTTGCGCTTACTTAATAAATGAGTGATTTCTTCTGCTGATAACGGCTTACTATACAAATAACCTTGAGCTAAGGTACAGCCTAAACTAGCCAATTTATTCGCTTGCTCAATTGTTTCTACACCTTCAACAATGGTTAATTTATTTAACTTTTGACATAGTACTAGCAAGCTTGAAATCACAGCTTCATCTCTGCTGTCTGTCACAACATCAATAGTGAATGATCGATCAATCTTAATATAATCCACGTCTAAATGTTTAATATAAGCTAACGAACTCATGCCGGTTCCAAAATCATCAATTGACAATTTCACACCCAATTTATTTAGTTGTGAAAAAACCTCACGTGTTTTATCAATGTTTACCATGCTGGCATTTTCGGTAAGTTCAATTTCAATAAGTTCTGCTGGAACTTGGTAGTGTTTTAATAAATCAGATAGGTAGCTGACGAATTCTGGATCCATTAAGTTGTAAGGTGAGATATTTACCGCTATTGATAATTCTATGCCGTTGTCTAACCATTCACGGCATTGCATGATAGCTTGCAACAATACGTACCGTGTAAACTCATGCACAAACATGCTTTGTTCAACAATATCTATAAACATATTGGGCATTAACATGCCCTCTTTAGGATGTAACCAGCGCACAAGTGCCTCTACACCAACAATATTATTCTCTGGCAGTTGCACTTTAGGTTGATAATGTAAAACGAATTGACGCTTTTCAAGAGCAGCATTAAGTTGCCCCCGTAGGCTTATTCTGAATTCAGAACGTGTAAACAATTCTTGTTGAAATACTTGATAACCAAGTCGATGTTTTTTTGCTTGGTACATGGCAATATCTGCATTTTTCAGAATATCATCAAGCTGTTGACCACTTGCCGGATAATAGGCAACACCTACACTAACACTAGTTTCAAAAACGTAATTACTCACTTTAATGGGCTGGCGACATAATAAAACAATATCTTCAGCTAATGAAATAGCGTCGCTTTCATTTAAATCATCACACCAGACAACAAACTCATCACCGCCATAACGCATTACTTGTGAATTTTTTTCCTTCAAGTTTCGTAAACGTCTTGATATCGCTTTTAAAAGTTCGTCTCCCACCAAATGACCCATAGTGTCATTGATGTCCTTAAATTTATCTAGATCAATAATATAAATGGCAAATAACGTATCTAAATCTTGATGTTTTTTTACGTTTTCAGGAGTGAAGTATGACAGTGCATAATCATATAAGTAGGTCCGATTAGGCAAGCCCGTTAGCATATCGTGACTGGCCAGATATTTAAGCCGATCATTACTTTGCTCGAATCGTTTACTGATCAACGCTGAAATAAATAGTGCGACCCAAACAGTTAGCCAAAATGTTAAAAAAGCAGTAATGAAAAGCCTGTTTGAAACGTAACTTATTGCTTTATCTAATGCATGCGTTTTATTTACCATTAATATCGATAGGCCATCAAGAGGTGAATTTTCATAAACCCAAATTAACATCTCGGCTTCATTTTCGATGAAATCATAGCTAGATTGCTTAGTGTTGATTGCAGTCGCGATCCCATCATCTTGAGCGTAAAAAGAGGAGTTTCTTAATTTAAAATGTTTATTGTTAACCCATATTTCAAACCCGATCACATCTTTATCTAGAAGTGCTATTAGCTCGGTTTTTACACTTTCATTCAACGGAAATTCATTAAGATCTGCAGTAGAAACAATTGTCTTAATACTTTTAGTCAGTTGTAAAAGCATTTTATTACTATGCTCAAGCTCTAAAGATTGCCCAAGGTCACGTGACAAGTTGAATGCAACACTAATGAAAATAGCGGATACAACAATAGCTAATCCGATTGAACTATAAAGTACACGTTTTCTTAAAGCTAAAGACAAATCAGTATTAGTCATATACTTTAATATTTAACCTTTTTTGCAAGTGTTTATATTCGCAATATTGTATACAGGGCACCATCCTAAGACGAAGGAGATCAAATTCATTAAGGCAAAAATTAAAATAGAAATTTGTAATAACATGTCGCCAATTTGATCAAAAAACACTACAACATAAACAATTAAGGCAACGGCAATTATCCCTCTTATTATTCTATCTATAGCACACAGGTTATGTTTAATATTTAGCATAAATCCTCTTATAGTGATTATATATTTCATATATACAATAAAGTATAGGATAGAATTCAGTTGTTTAAAGCGATTAATTAGCAGGTGTTTCCGACAAAAGAAGCATTTATGAATAAAATGCCAATAGCAACACAATGAACTTGAGGTGTCATGTCATATTTAACAAGCCGCGAAAACTTATAATAGATAACATTTGCCTAAGCTAAAAAACGAGAGTAAAAAATAATAGCCATATTAATAGCTAATTAATTTAGCCGTTAAATTGCTCAAACTTTAATAATAGCTCCGCTGCTATTTTATCTTGTTCTTTAAGCCTTAGTACTTCGATTATACATTCGATGGTGCACAACCCACCTTTAGGTTGATTGGCTCTTAGTTTGTATGAAGAATCATTTGTCACATTCAAAGTAAATTGTGGCGCAGCTTTTAAATAAGTGCTTTGGTTGAATATTTTTTGTGCTTCCTGCCAAGTGCTATCAATAATGATTATATTTTCATATTCTTCAATTTTTACCTTTGCAATAACCTTCGAAACAACCTTTGATACTGTTGGCGATAACTCAGGTGATTCAGCATGTTGCTCAGCTGTTGGCTCCGTCGCTGACAACTCTCTTTTCGAATATAATAATGCTGCTTCATTATTTTCAATCAATTGGGTAAGTTGTTTATTAGGGTTTACTCTATTCCAAATAATACGTTCAACAATATTATGAGCATTTTCTATCGCAATAGCACCGGTGTTGGTTGCTCTGCGCATTTCACGCTCATGGGTAAGCAAAAAAATTTTCATTTCTATTAATTGTTTCGCATTGGGTTGTTGCTGTAAGACAACGGTTCAGAAAGTAATAGGTTAGCTAGTTCAACACTTAGCTTCATAATGTAATTACTAACACCTTGAGGCATATGTTAACTATGCCTCAAGGCTCAAGGCTCAAAGCTCAAAGCTCAAAGCTCAAAGCTCAAAGCTCAAAGGGTTATTTCAGTTTGCAGACCTACTGTAAACAACACTTCTTATATTTTTTACCACTACCACATGAACAAGGATCATTGCGGCCAACAGTTGGCAATGAACTTACCGGCACACTGTTCTCTAAAATAGTTTTTTCATCGTACAGAATATTAGACAATAAACCGCCCTCGCCCATTAACGAATCAAATACATCGTCTTCGTCTGACATGTTATCGAAACTTTCATCTACAGCGTCATCATCAGCCCAAGATTTTAAGGTTGCAATTAGATTAAATTCAGTTTGAATAGTACCCAATTCAATCAACTTAACTGTATTAGCACTATCCCACGCTTTTACTTCATCTTGCTTAAAGCGTTCTTCATCCAATAAACCTTTATCGCATAAACCAACGAATTGAGCTTTAAAATCATCAAGTTGATAAGCAATACAAGAATCAGCCAATGCACTAAGTAAAAAACTATTAATTGAACTCGGCAATGCTAAAAATGCTGCTAACCAGCGTGTTACATGTGTAACTACCTCGGCTTTATCAATAACACTCACTTCGTATTGGGCAAATACCGCTTCAATAGCAGACGCTTTGCAATACATTGCTTGATGACCATCAACAATATAGTCAGACAATGCTTGTGTATTGCCATCTGCAACATTATAAAACAAGCTAGGTGTTAACTCAGTCAGTGCGTCACCAAATACACCTTCAATAGGTGTTAAATATGTATCTGTTCGCGAAAACAGCTGTAAACATTTTGATAATGCTGGCGTATATTTTAATTCCGCTAATAATAAGGTGCCAAAAAATAAAATGGCATTTTGCTCATCGGTTAGCGAGCTATCATCGGCGATAAATTGATCGGTAATCCGTTCTAATTCAGGATAAAATTCCGACCAATTCGTTTTAAGCTCTTCAATCGCTACAATAGGTAGTTCATTGCCATGTGCATTACCTATTTCCAATAAAGCTTGTTCTAAATTCATGTGTGTTCCGCGTTAAATTATCAATGTTGAGTGACAAGGGCCATATAGTAAACTCTTCCTATTGGCGTTACCAATTAAAGCACTAGCTACAGCCGAAAATTCATTCGATTCAAACCACTATATTTCTAATTATAGAGTGTTTAAATACGAGGCTAACTATATTACACCACCAATTTTCAATATTATGGCAGTTAGGCTTAGCAACCCTGCACCGAAGTAAACCATTTTCCCCGAATATGACGCTATATCCCAATGTTTTGCACAGTAAATCAATGAAATAGGTAAGAATAGAATAATAGACCAACCAAATAAATGCTGCTTATTACCTAAAGCCACAACAGCACTAAAAATTGAACCTATAACAAATAGCATTAACCCAATAGAGCCAGTTAATAGTGTCGCTATTACAATGTATTGAATCATGTAAAATTACACACCTTTTTTTACGAGAATAAATGACAATAAAGACCTAGTTAAAAGACGATAAATTGTTGATTAGAAGGCTGAAGAACGAAAACAAAAATAATAAAGCTTCACTCTTGAACGCACCATTATGTGCTTATTGACTTTTTTGGAGTTCTTTTTTTAAAAACAATTCAACAGGTATAAAAGCAAAAGGAATAAAGGCAGCGATGAATACAAATAACCAAACAACTACCGACCAAACTTGTTTATGTGAAGCCAGAAGAGAAAGTAAAAAATACATGATAAATAAAATACCGTGTCCCATACCAAGTACGTATACAAACGCCGAATTCATATACTAAGTGCGACACCCAATTTAATAAAAACGATGAACTGCTATATCCTTAGTTTTTTGCTCCCGCCAAGAAGTAAAACACTATGAAATACAAGCAGCTCACCGAAGGTGATAGATATACGTTAGCCACCTTAAAAAGGCAAGGCTTAAGCTTCACTAACATTGCAAAAGCGATGAATAGAGATAGAAGTACGATTTATCGCGAGGTAAATCGTAACAGTTGCTGGATTATTGATGGCTCTTATCGACCAAGTAAGGCTCAGCGACGGACACGTGCGCGTCGTCGACGTTCACGGCGAAACCAACATTTTACAGAGAAAGATTACACCATTGTTAGGCAACTATTACGCAAACAATGGAGTCCTGAACAAATAACTGGGCATTTAAAACGCCAAGGTCTTCGCTGCTTTAGTCATGAGACTATTTATCGCTATATTTGGCGTGATAAAAAGAAAGGCGGCTTGTTATGGAAGCAGTTACGTTGTGCAAATAAACGAAGGCGTAAGCGCTACAAAGCCTATGACAGCCGAGGCCGACTTGCCGATAAGCGCAACATAGCTGACCGGCCTAGCGAAGTAGAAACACGTAAAACCAAAGGCCATTGGGAAATAGATACTGTCATGGGAAAAGGCTCTAAACATTGCATTGTAACACTCGTTGAGCGAAAAACTGGCTACACGTTAATAGGCCAGTTAAACGATAGAACAACTAAATCAACCAATAACCGAACGATAAAGCTAATGAGCACAATGCCTGGGGAATTTAAAACTATCACTTCAGATAACGGCACTGAATTTCATCAATATAAGAAAGTTGAAGAAGCAACTAACTGCCCTTATTACTTTGCCAACCCTCATCACTCTTGGGAGCGTGGTACGAATGAAAATACCAATGGCTTGATAAGACAATATTTGATTAAAGGAACATCAATGGAAGGCTTAACTCAGCAACGATGTAATGTCATCGCTGCTAAATTAAATACAAGACCAAGAAAGCGATTGGGCTATAAAACACCACAGGAATGCTTTTATGAATAATTACTTTTGTTGCACTTCAAAGTTGATACTAAGCGTTTTTACTCAACACTCAAAATCACTTCATCTCTGGAGTTATCATGAGTTAATACAACACTACTTTTAATTGATTTATTTAACCATGTTAAGAAGTTAAGTAAAACAACAAAGTCACTTTTAGAATTTATATCTTTAGGATCTAAATCGAATTCAATTTCATAACTTTTAAAAAAGTGGCAATTAATTAGTAATTCACCGACTTTTATTGAAAGTAAAGTAGGCTCAGTATTTTGTAAGTCCCAAATTGAACCTATAGAGTTTGGCAAAGTACAAGCAATATCACCGTGCGTAAAAGTGTGAGAATATTCAGCAGATATTAGGGCAGCAAAAAATAGGCTCCAAGATTCTTGATAATCTGAAGTTACAATGATGTCTCTCAATGAGCCATCTTGTTCGAAGTGCGATTTTAGATTATTCCATCTATCCATGAGAAACGTATAACGCCTTATTAAGCGGCGCGAAATTGTTGGCTAAAATTGCGAGGAACGAAG
>OLHD01000070.1_pt1 | contig 14864 bp, 27 predicted proteins | sample 1609541 | NCBI WGS metagenome assembly OLHD01 (sample SAMN05416870, study PRJEB24817) | seawater metagenome | isolation source: Sea water | place: Canada:Atlantic | collected 2013-11
ACGAGATGCTCAGGAGTCTCGTGGGCTCGGAGATGTGTATAAGAGACAGCGTGAAGGTCTTAACGATGACCAGTTAGAAGGTGCTACTACCAAGTTCTCCACCTCTCTCAACAATGCGTGGGCTATGATGGATATAAAGCTACCGAACATGAAAGCTACCATTGAGACAGCCAAGCACTCTACTGAGATAGCTAGACGTATTATAGCTCTCAATGGTGTCAACGGCTGTAAGAGTAAGACTGTTATCTTTGGTGCTATCGACTTCTTCTGTACTAACGGTATGGTCACAGGGGATGCATCGTCTATCAAGCGTAAGAATACCTCTGGGTCTAGCTTAGACTTATTTATCAATGAGTTACAGAGTGCAGAGCAGGAGTTCTACAGGACGACTGAAACACTACAGCATTGGGCTAGGAAGCCTATTGGTCATGTAGATGTCAAGGCTATGCTCGACAAGATTATCGGTTCAGAGCAAAAGGCTAAAAAGATGTACTCCCTGTACAGCCAAGAAGCATCTGTGCGTGGTATGAACGTGTTTGCCTTGTATAGTGCATTCACTAACTATGCATCCTACCAAGATGAGCGTAACGGCTTCAAGCTACGCAATACAGGTAAGGACACTGAAGCTAAAAACATGTGGGATAGAGAATCCAGAGATGTTATGAAATGGATTAACACACCACAATTCAAGGAGCTTGCTATTGCAGCTTAATTGTAGTATAACTTGTGTGGGTATCAGCATAATGTTGATACCTATCAGGTCAAATCAATGAGGACACAATATGACTATACCACACTTAAAACTAACAGACACCATGCTCAACAAGTATATCATTGACGCTAAGAAGGACGTACTAGACTTGTTTGAGATAGACCCAAGTGGTGAGATAGATTGGCTTGAGCCTATGTATGTATCCGCAGACTATTGGTTTGACGTAGAGCTAGTAGTACAGATTAAGTTCTACAAGACCGCCAGAGGTGACAAACGTATGTCTATACCTGAGTTACGTAAGTATGCAAACGTAGGTGACTACGTATGGTTTGAAATGGTGCGTGACGGTGTATATCATTTTAGAATACACATAGGCAAGGAACTACCTATAGATAAAAGAAAACAATACGAACAACTACAGGAAAGGTTTGGCTGATGGCACTAGATTATAGATGGTACAAGAAAGACCTAGAAGCTATGCGTACATTAACTAAAAGCACTATGCCTTTGATTAAGCTATGTAAAGATGACGAGGAAGTGAGAGCATACAAGGAAGTAAGTAAGGGTATGCGTGGCATAAAGAATATTGAATTTAAAAAAGGAGAATGGTGATGGAAGAAGATGAATTTCAAGATAATTTTCCATGTGATTTCTGTGGCGAGGAAATTGAAAACGTAACGAGTGAATTTGGTGGAATGTCGTGTTTTTATGACGGTAATGCTTATTCAAACTTAGGATATGACGACAGAGTTGCCTGTGAAAATTGTTGTGGCTATATCAAATTTAACGATGATGACGAGGAACAGCAGGCATACAAAGAATTTATTGAATGGTTGCATACATGCCCTACTCACACAAAATGGGAAGTCACGACTGATGAGGATAACTTTGTCGCAGTATCTTTCCGCATACAACAAAAGGAGAATAATAATGGCTAACACAGACAAGAGATACCAGAAGAGTACTACACCCATACTAGATGATGAGGATAACCATTCATCACATCAAGTAGTGCGAGAACTATGGGTGCAAAGACAAACCGATTGGGAACAGGGTGTACAGTGGGAAGACCTAGATGACGATGTGCAAAACAGATACTACGATGAACGTAGAGAGCAGTGCCAGATACGCACTACAGCTAAGTGGGATACACTATCTGAGGACAGTAGGCGTATGCAAATAGAATCCTACAACAATACCGTAGATGCGTTAGACAAGATGATGCACGTAATGTATGACTTGCAACGTCCCATACCAGAGAGCATACGTAAGATAGCATGTAAGGAGTTTGAGTGGTGATTACCAAGTGTACAACATGCTCTAAGGAACTATCTGGCAGAGGTAAGAGTAATCTCTGTCAGAAGTGCAGAGCCAGAGTGTTGATGGTAGACAGATGGTCTCCTAAGATTGAGACTGATGTAGTTCTGAAACACTTAGACAGTGACGTTACTGCGTGGCTTATAAACGAAGTTACTAAAAGTAAGTCCTCTCTTTCAGTAATGATTAGTTCAATCATAGAGGACGCATACCATGAGGAGTTTGAGTGGTGATGGAAGATAAAACATTAGAAATGCAAGACAATGAACATGACTGCCACGATTACGTAGAATACTATGAGTTTGAGGAAGACAACCATAGATATCATGGATATGAATGTGGTATGTGTGGCAGTCTTATTCAAACAGGGTAATACTATGAATGACACCCTAACAACACAAATCTGTGTGGCACTTGTATTAGGCATAGCCACACTAGAATTTTGGCTTAACATAGTGGGCATGAGTAGCTTCATGTTTCCAATAGGAATAGGAGATTGATATGTTTTTTGAGAATGAATTACCCATAAACCATGAGCCTAGCTTAGACTACATAGCACAGGCTTGGGCAACTTACGATGTAGAAGAAGGTGAGACATTAAATTTTGACCACGCATATGAAATGTCATGGTCTGCACTTGAATCTGAATTAGAATTTGAGGGATTAAAGATGACTACTGAGTGGTGGGATAGAGGTAGAACATGAACTGTTGGCACTGTAACACAGAATTAATATGGGGTGGAGACCACGACATAGAAGAGGAAGAAGATGAATACTCTATAGTTACAAATTTATCTTGCCCTAATTGTGAATGTCTGGTAGATGTATACTTACCAAAAGAAAAGGAAAAACATGATGGATAAATATAAAATATTACCACGTACCGAAGTAGAAAAACTTGTTGTTGATTTCATTGTAAAGAATAGAATTTATGCTGAATATGGCAAAGATATGGAAGGTTTATTTAGAGTAAACTTTGTTGTAGAGGAAGATAACAATGAATAAACCATACCACAACGAGGGGTTCTTGAAGGCAGCACTACTAGTAATCTTTCTACTTGTACCACTCCCATACATCATAGGCTACCTAGCTTGGGGAGACCCTTGGGTAGCTACGTACAAGGAGATGTTTCACCCTGACAGATGCAGGTACGAAGACAACAAACATAACGTAATAGATAACTGTGAGAAGGAGTAACAGATGGCTGTATATAAAATATTAGTAAGTAAAAGTGTAGGCATTTATTATGACGTTGAAGCCAATAGCGAAGATGAAGCTATTGATTTGTTTAACAACGGTGAGGATTGTGGTGAGAGCTACGGTGAGTATGACGTAGACTCATTTGTAGTAGAAGCAAAAAAGAAGGAGTAATGGATTTAGAAACCATACGCAAAGAACTAAATAACCTTGACAACAAGGAAGTTATGGACTATCTTCATAGAGATGTCTCTCAGGGTTGGCTTGTGTTATGTATGATGCATATGATTACGAACAGCCAGTGGCACGAATTAAAGAAACGTATAACAACTAAAGTGGAGTAGTAGAATGATTACAAGAGTACACGTTAATCAGCACGTAATAAAAGCCAACGCTAAACACGGTAAGAATGACCCTGTGTTTACAATTAAGCGAGGCAAAACAAACACTTACGCACATACCGTAAAGATTACAGGTGTGTGTGATTTAGTATACCGACCTGACAAACCACTATCCTGTGGAGCAAAGGTCTGGATAGAAACAAATGAAGAGGTGCAATGTGGATAAAAAGTTAGAGCCTACCAAAGCTAACCGTAAGAAGTTTGACATAGACTTAGAATACGGTAAAGTAAGAGAGGGTGCTGTCGCTGATATGCTACAGAACTCTAAGATAGAAGTTAAGTCTGAGCGAGGTATGTGGCAGAAGACAGGCAACATAGCTATAGAGTATCAGAGTTACGGTAAGCCATCAGGTATTGACGCTACGGAATCAGACTATTGGTTTCACAATCTCTGTATAGGCAAGGACACGTATGCTACCTTAGTATTCAAGACAGAGGTACTGCGTAAGATAATAGACTCACTAGACTACAAGAAGAGTGTCAGTGGGGGAGACCACAATGCATCACGTATGTACTTGTTAAATATACAGAAATTGTTTTCAAGTGATGTTATAAAAGCATTTAAGGAGCATGATGACTATGAAAATACCAAGAATAAACCCAGTAGCAAGGGCAATGCTACGACTAAGAAAAAGCCCACAAGTGATACCTAACAAAAAGAAAGACAGGTATCCTGATGTAGAAGACTATGATGGTGTCTACATAGATATGTTTACAGGGGAAGTTAAGCATCTTGATGATGGTGATGATGATGACCCTCACGATGAGATGTATCCTGCTACACCACCAAAGAAGAAGGAGAAGTAGAATGCCTATAGTTAAAAAACAATTAGATACAAATCTAGAATTGTTAAGGAGAGTCATACCACCCGAAGCATCTATGGATGAAATAGTAACTCTATTCTATACGATACTTGCCGTGTACAATGTAAACCAAGAGGGTGCATTCCAAACATTTACATCCGCTATTGTAAATATACCAGAGACATACGATGATTTCTATGATACTATAAGTTACTTAATCAGTCAAATAGATGGAGAACCTGTGCAATGAAATATAAATTACCTAGGTATACTACCAAGTACACCACTAAAGACGGTGTAGACAGATGGTGTTACAAACCGCCCAAACGTGCTATACAGGCAGGTGTGGTGTCTACATTAGATTTAGAGGCACGTACACCTGCAACTAAAAAAAGCATCAATACAATGAACTTTAAGTATGATGCGTGGAAGCAGGATGTTATTTCACAAGAAGTACCAACTGAGAAGAGTACACTTTACGCATTATTTAGATTTTACCAAACTACCTTTTCTTTCAACAAGTTAAAGACTCAAACTCAGAGAGATTACAAGAACTCTATTAACAATGGGCTGATGACTAAGATAGAGGGTGTGACACTAGCAAATGTAAAGCTAGGCAATCTAAAACGTAAACACATTAAGTTAGCCTACGAGAAATGGCTACTTAGAGGTACACGTACAGCCAATTTGACGTATGCTATACTACATAAGGTAGTAGAGGTAGCACTAGAACACGACATATTGAGTTACAACCCTGTATCTAGTATAGAGAAGCGTAAAGAGACACCAAGGAAGGTAATGTGGACACCTGAACAAGTAAAACTGTTCTTGAGTACGTGTTACACGGAGTGGAAGTGGCGTAACATAGGTCTCATAGCTCAAATGGCGTACGAATGGTCACAAAGAACAGGAGATATGCGTACTCTTACGTGGTCTAGTGTAAATTTAAATGAAAGTGTATTAAATTTGCAACAGTCCAAACGCAGGGCTGAAGTGCAGATACCTATATCAGACAATCTCTTGAATATGCTACGTAAGCAACAGGATGACTTTGGCTTCCAAGAATACGTTGCACCTTCTCTAACGCCTGTAAATGGCTCATACAAGCCGTATGACATAACTAAGGTGTCTCAACTAGCAAGAGAGATAAAAGCCGTGTGTGGTCTCCCTAGTGAGTTACAGGTGATGGACTTCCGTAGGACTGCAATTACAGAGATGGTAGAAGCAGGTGTAGATATAACACAAATTATGGCTGTAAGTGGTCATCAAAACGTACAATCGGTGACTCCATACATAAAACATACGTTAGCTGCGTCAAAATCTGCGGTACAAAAACGGAATATTTATCTTGACAAGTAAAAATACGTATGTGTATACTGCCGTAGGCACATATAAGTGAGGCATATAAATGATTTTTAAAACATATATAAATGATTTACAGTTAAGTGAGGGTGAGTCGGTTCGTTCCGACTGCCCATCATGCAGAGGTAGAAAAACCTTTACTGCTACCAAGATGGATGGCAAGGTAATATACAACTGCTACAAGTTAGGCTGTGGCACTAGAGGTGTTGAGTCTATAGGGTACAACAAACGAGAGATAGGAGAGAGATTGTCTAGATTAAATGATGACGTTGCGACTACCTCTGATTTTGTTATGCCTGAGTATGTGACTCACGATGTGAGCAAACCATCTATGCAAAAGTTTATTAGACGATGGGATTTATCAAAGGCTTACACTATGTATGATGTTAGAGATGACAGAGCCGTGTTTCCTATACGAGATAAACGTGGTAAGCTTATAGATGCTGTAGGCAGAGCATTATCGTATAATACTATTAAGTGGTTACGGTATAGTGGTAAAGCAGATTACTACCTATCAGGTATGTCAAAGTCGTGTGCAATAGTCGTAGAAGATGTAATTAGTGCTTTTGTAGTCTCTGATACATTTGATGCTACAGGTGTGGCTATCCTAGGTACATCGCTTAATTCAGAGCATAAAAAACTACTAAGTACATATGACACCGTTCTAGTTGCGTTAGACCCTGATGCTGCAAATAAAACCTTGCAGTATACTAAAGACTTGCGTAACTACGTTAACAGTGTTAAGGCTGTGAGCTTACTAGACGATATTAAATATAAGAAAGATATAGATGTGGAAACAATAAGAGGATTAATATAATGGAACTAGCTTTAATAAGGTCTTTGATGGACAAGGACTTCTACGAGAACTACAAGGGAACTAAATGCCCTGACAAGTTGTTCAGTAAAGACATACGAAAGATTAAGCAGACGCTAGACTACTCTATGGATAAGTATGAGCGTAGTCTCACCGCTGATGAGTTGAAGGCTCTGTTTATGACTACGAACTCTACCATGACTACGGCTAACAAATTAGTGTTTGATGGACTATTCGGGCAATTAGCTAAACAGCAACCTATGACGAATGCTATAGCAGAGGATGTGTTGTCAGAGTTGTTTAGACAGGCTGTCGGTGAAGACATAGCGAACATAGGCTTTGACTACGTTAATGGCTCATTGAAAACTTTAGAGCCGTTGCGTAGAATAGTAGAGCAGTACAATGATGACTTCCTACCTAACTTAAAAGTTGAGTGGGATGACATTAGTATGGACACGCTACTGCAACTCAATGACCTAGAAGCTAAGTGGAAGTTTAATATACCTACACTTCAACGTAGGGTAGAGGGTGTGAACGGTGGGCATCTCATAGTTCTAGGAGCTAGACCTAATACAGGTAAGACTTCTTTTCATGCTAGTATGATTGCAGGTCCAAATGGTTTTGTTAAGCAAGGGGCTAAGTGTATTGTACTCGTTAACGAAGAGGCATACCACAGGGTAGGTGCTAGGTATCTGAGTGCAGCTACAAGTATGTCATTAATAGATGTAAAGAATAATCCTGCTAAAGCAGGGATGTTATACAAAGAAGTTGCAGATAAGTTACACCTCAAGGATTGCACAGGTAAAGACTTAGCTTGGGTAGAGCAGTTAGTTAAGACTTGCAAACCTGATATACTTGTGCTAGACATGGGGGATAAGTTTGCAATAAAGAATAGTGACAAGTCGGATGTATACCTGAAGGAAGCAGCTATCTACGCTAGAAACATAGCTAAACAGTATGGTTGTGCTATATTCTGGATGAGCCAGTTGTCTGCAGAAGCAGAGGGTAGGATTGCACCGAATCAGTCTATGCTTGAGGGTTCTAAGACAGGTAAGGCTGCAGAAGCTGACCTGATGATACTCATAAGTAAAGACCCTCTTGTCCAAGGAGTCGAAGAAGAGTCTGACATACGACACTTAATCATAGCCAAAAACAAACTAACAGGTGGATGGCATGGTCAGGTGGATTGTAGGTTAGACATAAACAAATCACATTACTTACCATAGGGGATAGTATGAGAACGATATTAGATGTAGAGAATACAGTAACGACCAGAGATGGTAAGCTACACCTAGACCCATTTGAGGCAGACAACAGTTTGACTATGATTGGGTACGGCAATGCTGACACAGATGAGAAGCCATCTATATCTGTGTTCGACCATGCAGAACGTCAGTCGGACACAAAAGATGCCGTACAGGGTGTACTAGATAAGACTACACTACTTATAATGCACAATGCACAGCATGACTTACAGTGGCTGTGGGCGTGTGGGTTTAAGTATGATGGTAAGATATATGATACCATGTTAGCTGAGTATGTCTTAGCTAGAGGACTAAAGCGTAGGCTATCTTTAAAGGACTGTGCTGAACGGTATGACTTGCAGTACGCCAAGCAGGATACATTAAAAGAGTACTTCAAGAAAGGCTATAGCACTAGAGATATACCTTTTGATGACCTGTGTTTCTATCTAGATGGTGACATCCTAGTTACAAGAGCATTGTTTCAGACCCTAGAACATAAATACAAAGATGCAGAAAACCATAGCTTACACAATGTATTAGATATAACTAATAACGTATGTAAGACTCTTACTCGTATGTACATGAATGGTGTTAAGATTGACAAAGCTGCATTGGATGCAGTGCAATCAGAGTTTGAGAATGAAAAGGCAGAGATAAAGCAACGGCTAGAAGTATACGTAGAACAGGTAATGGGTGACACTCCTATTAATCTCAACAGTCCAGAGCAGGTGTCTCAACTTATCTTCAGTAGAAAGGTAATAGACAAACATATATGGGGAGAAGACTTGTTTGCTTACACGACAACGCCTAAAGAGTTTACAGATTGTGTAGATGCTAACACAGAAGTACTTTATAAAACAAAGGCTTACAGGTGCGGTGATTGCAGAGGGCAGAGGTATACCTACAAGACTAAGAAGGATGGCAGTCTATTTAAGAAACCTAACAAGTGTACCAACTGTGATGCACAAGGGTACTTACTAAAACCCTTGAAAGAAAAAGCAGGGTTAAAGTTTGATGCAGTAGGTAAGACATGGGTTAGTGCTAACGGCTTCTCTACATCTAAGAAACAGATAGAGAGTCTAGAGGTGTATGCTCGTTCTAATGATTGGCACTTCCAAGCTAACTTCTTAGGTGACTTACGTAGACTGTCTGCACTAGAGTCGTATCTCTCATCGTTTGTTAATGGCATACGTATCTTCACTAAGGATGATGACTACTTGCATGTAGGACTGACCCAACATATCACATCTACTGGTAGATTCAGTGGACGTAATCCTAATATGCAGAACATGCCTAGGGGCAATACCTTTCCAGTTAAACGTGTCTTTACGTCTAGATGGGATGGCGGTAAGATAATGGAAGCTGACTTTGCACAGTTAGAGTTTAGAGTTGCTGCATTCCTAGCTCAAGACAAGACTGCTATGGATGAAGTAGCTACAGGGTTTGATGTGCATTCGTATACTGCCAAGGTTATTACAGATGCAGGTCAGGAGACATCCAGACAGGATGCAAAGGCTCATACATTTGCTCCTTTGTATGGAGCTAGTGGTTATGGCAGGACTCCTGCAGAGGCAAAGTACTATACACACTTTAATGAGAAGTACAAAGGTATAGCTACATGGCATATTACTTTAGCTAATGAAGCTATGAATACGAACAGAATACAAACTCCATCAGGTAGACAATATGAGTTTGAGCACATGGTACGTAGAGGAGATAGGGTTAGTAACTTTACAATGATAAAAAACTATCCTGTGCAGGGATTTGCTACAGGATGCATTGTACCAGTAGTTATGATGGAGTTTGAGAAAGAACTTGACAACATGCAGTCATGTCTGGTAAACACAGTACATGATTCGATTGTTGTCGATGTACATCCTGACGAGATAGATGAAGTGATAGCAGCAGTAGCTACGATAAATTCAAATCTGCACGACATTATCTATTCTTACTATGATGTTGATTTTAATGTACCTCTACTATTAGAGGCAAAAATAGGAGATAATTGGCTTGACACGAAAGACGTTTAAGAGTATAACTATAAATCTACTGAAAAACCAGAGGAGAAAATAATGGTTGATAACGAACTTGTAACACAAGATAATATGAATAACTTTGCTGCTATGTCTAAATTATTAGGTGTAGCTAACACATCATCATCTTCTGAAAAGAAGACATCTATGTTAGCTAGAGTTAAAGTACTGCACACACCTATTATGGGTGAGCAGGAGATTGGCGGTAAGATGAAAAACATTGAGGTAGTAGAGGGTGGCAGTTATGCTATTCAACTTCCTGATGATACTATGGTATATAGTAAGGGCATTACTATACAGCCCTACGTACAAAGGTTTTCGTACAAACGCTATGTACAGTCTACAAGCCCTGATTCTAAAGGGTACTACCATAAAACTGTTATGGCTGATAATCTTAATAGTGACTTGCACGATAATCGTGGTACGTTTAACTGTGGCAAACCTGCAGGATACATACCTGATTTCAAGGCACTAAGTGAGGAGATGCAAACTCTCATTAAAACTATTAGGAGAGTGCGAGTTATATTTGGTTTGGTAACTTTAGATGACCCTGTGGACAGTAGTGGTACGTCAATTAAGGTAGACGATAATATACCGTTTATCTTTGAGGTAGATAACAGAACTAGTTTTACTACTTCAGGTGCTCCTTTTGATAAGCTATCTAAGTTGCATCACCTACCGTATCATTATACAATGAAGTTTACTACGGAAGTACAAACACTACCTACTGGTGCTGTGTATTATACAGTTGTTGCAGGTTTAAATCCTTCATCTACTAAAGTACCAGAAGCAGATAAGGCTATAGCTACGTCCTTTTTAGAGTGGGTAGACAATCATAATGATTACATTATGAATGATTACAAAGAACACTCTAAGAATAAAATGTCCGATGAAGACATTGATATAGTAGATGAGTTCTTAGGTTCGCCTGACTTAGAAGGTGTATCATAGCATGAACCATCCTGCAGAACTGCCCATAAGAGCGTTCTTAGATAACGCTGTCAAAGGCAAATCTATAATGTCTGATGAAGTAATTGATGGTGTTGTAGAAGACTTGAGAGCAGCTTTAAAGAGACAGTTCTCAGGACAGCCTAGAGACAAATTTAAACTCAGACCTTCGGGTCTGGGTAAACCTACATGTCAACTGTGGTTTGAAAAGAATAAACCTGAGTTAGCACAAGCTATGCCATCTAACTTTATGATTAACATGGTAATAGGAGATATAGTTGAAGCTATCTTTAAAGGCATACTACGTGCCTCTAAAGTTGACTTTGTAGACAGTGCTAAAGTAAAGACTACCATAGCCAATCAAGAGATTGTAGGTGAGTACGACTTAACTATAGATAACAAAGTAGATGATATTAAGTCTGCATCATCTTGGTCTTACACTAATAAGTTTTCTGACTACACTAAACTTAGTGAGAATGACTCATTCGGTTATGTAGCTCAACTCGCTATATATGCTAAAGCTTTGGGTGTTGATGTCGGTGGATGGTGGGTACTTAATAAAGCCAATGGCGATTTTAAATATGTGTCAGCTAGACAAATGGACACAGAAAAAGAGATGGCTAAGATAGAAGACACTATCAACTACATTGTAGAAGATAAACCTTTTGAAAGATGCTTTACAGATGTGCCTGAGACATATAGAGGTGTACCTTCAGGTAATACTGTACTACCTAAAGAGTGTCACTTCTGTAGGTTTAAGCGTACGTGTTGGGAAACTTTACAAGAACTACCTTCTAAGGTATCTAAAGCTAAAGAGTTACCTATAGTAGAGTACATTACGTTAGCTAAAGTAGCGTAATGGCTTACTGGAGAAAGAACAAGTACGGTGCTAACGTACGTAAGATTAACAATAAATATAGGAGTGGATTAGAAGATAAGGTCTCATTGTTTTTAGAGACTAGACAAAACAAAGTCAGGTATGAAGCCTTGAAAATAGAGTGGGAAGACCTACGTTATAGAACTTACACACCTGACTTTGTTTTAGATAATGGTATTATCATAGAGACTAAAGGATTCTTTGATGCAGAAGACAGAAGAAAACACTTAGAGATACAAAAACAACACCCTGAGTTAGACATAAGATTTGTGTTTACATCTACATTCAGTAGAATATACAAAGGTTCTAATACAACGTATGGTATGTGGTGTGAACAAAAAGGTTTTCTTTATGCACATAGAATTATTCCATTTGAGTGGTTGACAGAAGATGGAAAAGAGATTATAACAAAAGTAATTAAACTTAAAACTCCTAGGAAGGATGCTATATGAAAATAAACTACAATGACTTTGCTTTAGTGCTTACACCTAAACAGTCTAGTAAAGGTTGGACAGGTGAAGTAGATATAAATATAAAGTATGATAAACATAATGAACTTGCTGATGATGACATAGATGCAATAGTTAATCTTATGACTCTTATGACTACTTGTGTAGACTTAATGGAAACAGATAAAACTTTTCTAGAACAGGTGTTTAATCATAGAGATGCTTTAGATGTAGAGGACGAATTAACAGCTATGGATTTGCTAGAAGATGAAGTTCAAGTTGTACCTAATGTAATTAAACGTGAAGGCAATGTAATTAAACTTAATTGGGGAGCTACTAAATATGTCTAACGTGTATGCATCTACCCATTGTTCTATGTGCAATAGCCTTTTAGATGACAACTTAGAATGTCCTGAGTGTGAGGTGTGTGGTATTGGCGTTGGTACAGATATGGTTAATCACCCACCTCATTACAATGCAAGAGGTATAGAATGTTTAGATGCCATACGTGCAGCGACATCAGATGGGTATCAATACTACTTGCAAGGTAACATAGTTAAGTATCTATGGCGTTACAGATACAAGAACGGCATGGAAGACTTAAAGAAAGCTGAATTTTATTTAAAGAGGTTAATGGATGAATATGATGAAATTACAAAATAGAGAAGATATAGTTCAAGAGTTCCACAGTAAGTTTAAACATCCTATAGATGAACAGTGGACAACAACTCTACTAGAACTAAGATTAAAGCTAATCAGAGAAGAGTCTGGTGAAGTGATGGAAGAGTTTGTAAACATGTTAATGGACTTAGAAAGAGGTAAGCCTGTGTCTACTATACAAAAAACTAAGCTACTAAAAGAGTTATGTGACTTACAATACGTATTGTCAGGTGCTGCTGTATCTTTAGGTCTAGACATACAAACTGCTTTTATTAGAGTACATGACAGTAACATGTCTAAGCTAGGAGATGATGGTAAACCTGTCTACAGAGAAGATGGTAAAATAATTAAAGGCGATAATTATAAACCGCCTAATTTAGAGGATTTAGTAAAATGAAGTTTAGGATTCAATTAGTTGTTGACATTGATAAAGAAGAGAATATACTACCAGTTGATGAAGATAATTATAATGAGACTATTCAAGAGACTATAGAAGATTTAATATACGATATCGACGGAATGAAAATTAAAAATATAAAGGTATACAATTATGAATAACATGCTTCCCACAGATTACCAAAACTTTATAGCTACGTCACGTTATGCACGATGGCTAGATGATGAAGGACGTAGAGAAACGTGGAGTGAAACGGTATCACGCTACGTAGACTACATGCATGACAAGGTTAAGTTCTCTAAGGAAGATAAGTCTGACATTGAGCAGGCTATCTTAGGGCTAGATGTTATGCCTAGTATGAGAGCCATGATGAGTGCAGGTACAGCTTTAGAGAGAGACAACACAGCAGGGTACAACTGTAGCTACCTACCTGTAGATGACCCTAAGTCTTTTGATGAGGCTATGTACATCTTACTGTGTGGTACAGGTGTAGGCTTCTCAGTTGAGCGTAAGTACGTTGACAAGTTACCTGAGATACCAGAGAAGATGTTCAAAAGCGACACTATGATAGTCGTTAAGGACAGCAAGGAAGGGTGGGCTAAGTCACTGCGTATGCTGATAGCGTTACTGTACGCAGGAGAGATACCCTCTTACGATGTCAGTAAAGTTAGACCTGCAGGAGCTAGGTTAAAAACATTTGGAGGTAGAGCTAGTGGACCTGCACCTCTCGTAGACCTATTTAAGTTTACTATTAATCTGTTCAACAACAATGCAGGTAAGAAGCTCACAAGCTATGACTGCCACTCTCTTATGTGTAAGATAGGTGAGGTTGTAGTCGTAGGTGGTGTACGTAGGTCAGCTATGATTAGCTTGAGCAACCTGTCAGACATACGAATGAGACAGGCTAAGTCTGGTAACTGGTACGATACTGCACCTCACATGGCACTCTCTAACAACTCTGTTAGTTATACAGACAAACCAGATGCACTTACATTTATGCGTGAGTGGACATCTTTAATTGAGTCTAAGTCAGGTGAGCGTGGCATCTTCAACAGGGTAGCTGCTAAGAAACAGGCTGCTAAGAATGGCAGAAGAGATTCTAACTACGAGTTCGGCTGTAACCCCTGCTCGGAAATAATATTACGTCCATACCAATTTTGTAATCTTACTGAGGTAATCATTAGAGCTACAGATACACTAGCTGACTTAAAACGTAAGGTACGTATAGCTACTATCTTGGGTACAGCACAGGCTACCCTCACTAAGTTCCCTTACCTACGTAAGATATGGAGTACAAACACAGAGGAAGAAAGACTACTAGGTGTGTCTCTTACAGGTATCATGGACAATCAGTTGACCAACGGTAGACAGGAGTTCATATCGTATGAAGGAAAGTTGAGCACTATACTACCTGCATTAAAACAGGAAGCTGTTGACACAAATAAAGAGTACGCTAAGAAATGGAAGATACCTCAGTCTACAGCTATTACCTGTGTCAAACCATCAGGTACAGTGTCACAATTATGTGACAGTGCAAGTGGCATACATGCTAGACACAACGACTACTACATCAGGACTGTACGTGGTGACAACAAAGATCCACTAACACAGTTTATGATCTGTCTCTTATACACATCTGACGCTGCCG
>OLHD01000072.1_pt1 | contig 14810 bp, 34 predicted proteins | sample 1609541 | NCBI WGS metagenome assembly OLHD01 (sample SAMN05416870, study PRJEB24817) | seawater metagenome | isolation source: Sea water | place: Canada:Atlantic | collected 2013-11
TGTGTACAAGAGACAGAACACATAGAGCTCGTATGATTTAGTCATGCTTCTGATCCATTTGTGTAATAGAAACCTCCAACACAATTGCCGGGGTTAGATACGATCACGTGCCTGTTATGTTTATAGGAACGCATACCATGATGATAAACTAACATCACGGGCTCGCCAACATTTACAGTGTCAAGTCTTGAACACAAGATAGTTCGCACTTGATTTTCTTTACGTTTGTATTGCATCTCAGCTTCATAGCCGAGGTGCTCATCTTCTTCCAGTGTGTTTGGATTAAACACAGCAACCATGTGTGGTTCAGACACAGGGATGGCTTCCATCTCAGTGATGTATGGGTTCATGATTTAGTCCATTCGAATGATAAGTTGGCGGCGTCTGAGACATACGTTTCTTCAACAGATTCGTAGCCTTTGTCTTCAATGTGTTCAATCAAATAGGCATTAGTGTGAATGTATTCAGGAATAAGGATTTCAATTTCGCGTAACAAGCGGTTAGCTATGTAGGCACGGAACTTTGTTTGCTCTACAGCAGAGAGTGTCATTTGTGTTCAGTAGAAAGAATTAAAAGTGCTTCAGCCCAATCCATTGCTTTAGTGAAATCTTCATCTGATGTCTCCATCGGTCTGCGATTCCACTGTGCATAGGCAGCTACATACTCAGGATCATTGAGTAAAGCTTTGACTTCATCAATTAGTGTCATTTAGAAGTAGCAATTTTTGTAGCGAGTGAATCAAATGCATTGACATTGCTATCATCAGCAACGTCTTGCCATTCATCAATAGTTTCTTGACGATAACCATCGCCAGTGTATTTAAAGAACAGATGAAAGAATGCAAGAGCATTGACAATCATATTTTGCTCTTCGTCAGTGATGACGATGTGGTGCTTAATTACTACTGTCATCAAATAACCTCGTCGTTGGTGTAATCCATCCAGTCATCTAGGTCTTCTGACTCAGGCTTGTTGCCATAGTCAGCGATGTAGTCAGGTGCCCAGGTCATGAACAGATTGACAGACATGATTAAGGCACGCTCGTTGTTGCCATAGATGTGAGTACAAACTTCATCTCCGAAGTATGTGCTTTGTAGTCTGGTTTCGATACCTAGTTTTTCCATCTCATAGATCAAGTGAGTGATCTCTTGAGGCTTGTAAGATACTGTCATAAATTAGTTTGTAAGGCAGAGAGGATTACGATGTGGTCAGGTAACGCTTCAAGTACATCATCGATTGCTTTCCGAACATTCGGTGCTTCAACAATGATTTGAGATGTAGAGTCAGTCTTGTCTGTATAACGAATGCGATACTTCATAATCCTTTGAGTAAGTCAGAAGCAGCAACCGTTGCTTTCATTGTGTTTGGATCAATAAGCTTCAGTGGAGGGAGATAAGATTTCTCTGCAAGATACGTTGCAATCTCAGCGCGTGATGACACGGGCATATAACCGAACAGTAGATTAAGCAGTTCGTTTAGATACTCCTTAGGCATCTTTGGTGAGTCTTGCGCTAGCCCTGCATGACAGAGCTTGACAGCATCGACTATGTCTTCTTTAAAAATTGAAACATATTCAGATTGAGTCATAAAGTATCTCGCGGTAATCTTCTGGATATTGATAGAAGTGATCTATTAATTCTAATAATGTGTCAACATTGGTTTGCCCCGGTTCAATATCTATATGTAAAAGCACGCCGCGTAAACAACGACGTGCCATAGATAACTGAGCTAAGTCCTTACGGAATTGGGGAAACTCAAAACTCGGCGTCAACCGTCACAGTAGATTCGGTAGTCACAACAGCTTCTTCGACTGGACCACCAGTCAAAGCATGAGACAGAATCTGCACAGAGTCGCGCATGATTGTTTCGACAAGCTGCTTGTTGCCGTCAGTACGTGCGTCACGCAGTTGCTCATACAAGTCATTGTCAGACATTTTGGCTTGGCCAACACGAATGCCACCGAAGCATGGCTTCATCTTGGAGTTACCTTTCCAAGTGTCGAGGTTGAACGGGCATGTGAGATCACCGCCGTTGAACATAGCCATTAAGCCATTGATGATGCACTGAGACCAGATGGTTGTAAGACCACTGGTAACAAGCACGGTTGTGCCTTTAGAAGATTCAAGGAACACATTGAGCTTGGTTGCATTGTACTCACCGATGTCGTCAGCAATACTGACACCAGTAAGAGTGACGTTACCCATACGAGTGAGAGGCTTGCCAGATTGCAACATGAGTGCAGCTGGTTCGTTACTCTCGCCAAGGTATTGAAAGAACACTGCATCGGAATCCTTGAGGACACCAATGCCAACCATCATGTCAACAGTGGAGTCACTACCGCCAGCAAACTCAGCGACAAGTGCTGATGCTGGATCGATTGTTGCAGTAGAAATCAAAGTCATCTGTAGAAAAAATATAAGGGAACAGATACCCACGAATGGGCACAAGGGAACAAAGCCCCCGATAGGGGGCATAAGGTTTAATAAGGACGGATGATTAACCTGGGTGGATGCTCGGGCAAAAATATAGACCTTACATACCAGTTCATCTCTGAGTATGTGAACAGTTCAGTGGTTTCAGTCCATTTATGTGAAAGCACTTCACCTGCACACACTTCTTGTATTGTGTACAGTTTGTTTTTAGGGATCTCTTTAAGATACCAGTCAAGGTAATGATAGCAATCAGATTGCTCAAACCCCTGCATTTTCTGTTCTAACCAAGTTGTAGATACAACAGGTATTTCTATGACAGGAGTACGAAAGATGTTACGAATAAACTTGAACATATATCAGAGGGATCTAGGCGGCTTTCGCCAATTCGGTGTACCAATAGTTAGGATGCTTGGTTCTGTCATAATCGTCACCTGTACCAGTAGTAACTTTATTACTTCTATAAACAAGTCTGTAGTTAGTAATTTTTTGTAGCAGATTGTTCAACTTTTGTAGGAAGTGATTCATGAGATTATTGATTGGAGTCTTGTAAAAGTAACAGCTGATAGTCAGCTTGCTGCCGTAGCAATAGCCAGACAAGTAAAGGCGAAACCTCTTCGTGTCTGCATAGTTCTTCTACTTCTTGTTTGACGCATTCAAGGACGTCATAGACGTTACTTACAGACGCTGTCATTAGGCAACATCAGAAGTAACAATACCTTCAAGCTCAGCGAGCTTTGCAATCGACAGACAGTGAATGACTGTCCAAGCTTTCTCGCCAGAGATTTGCCATTGATCACAGCTGTACTGAACTGTATCTTCGATAATGCTCGTAAGCTCTTCAAGTTGGTCTTGAGATATATTCATTGGCCTTAAGATATAAACGTTAGACCTTTCAGTGGTCACTCCTTAACTATAGCCCCTGATAAGGGGCATTGGTGCGTTGTTACCAGGAGTAAATGTTAAACATTAGGGTTGGTCCACTATAGAACCCACCGGGGAAATCGAGATAGAGCATAGGAGTTAATAGTCTTCGTGGCATTCGTCAAATGAATAACAAAGCAATACATAAAGTGTAAGGAGCAGCAAAGTGCTGACTCCTGCAATGATTGCTAGTGTTGTCAAAACAAGCCAGGGATCAGCTGACCAGTGGTGACGTATGCACCAATGGCTGCGATAACGCCAAGCATTGCAAGGCGTCCGTTGAGTTTTTCAGCGCGTTCGTTGTGAGTCATAGTGATTTCCATTACTTGCATTTGTGGTTCGATAGCGTAGATGTTTTCTCTTCCGCCGTCTTCAGTTACTGTAGTCATTTTTCCTCTTTAGTTTCACTTAACAATTGTAGTATAACTTTATAATCGTTATACCGTGGGTTATTGACGCTGACGTGGTGATACATATAGTAAGCCACTGCATGTCTCACATCATTCAGCTGTTCTTTATTTAGGTTCATCACTTAAGTATCAAATAGGCATTACAATAAGAGAGTAAATAATACCGAGAATAGTTGTGAAGACCTGCAGTAAATGCAGGCAATCGTTGTCAGAAGATAAATTTCATAAGAGAACTTTAAAGTCTGGAAAGATTAGCCTGCAGTCTAAGTGTAAGACGTGTTCGAGTAAAACGCGAAGCAAATATACTAAGAAGCACGAAACAATTAGGTGGAAGCTAAAGCTTTCAGATGCTCAATATGAGCAATTGGTTAGGCCAGGTAAGTGTGAGTGCTGTGGATCTACAGACAGGCGTCTGTGTATAGACCACAATCACGACACTGAAAAACCTAGAGGCTTACTGTGTCACAATTGCAACACTGCTCTAGGTTTATTGAAGGATGAACACACAGGCTTAGATAGCCTGCATAATGTTCAAAGTCTTAGCCGATACTTGGCGCAACGAGAGCCACTGGTGTAGTGGTCGTAGATGCCAAATCGAGAGGGAAGTTGTGGGCGTTGCGCTCGTGCATCACCTCCATTCCGAGACCTGCTCGGTTAAGAACGTCAGCCCAGGTGTTAATCACACGGCCTTGGCCATCAAGGATTGACTGGTTGAAGTTGAGTCCGTTTAGATTTACGGCCATTGTGCTAACGCCAAGGGCAGCAAACCAGATACCAACAACAGGGAAAGCTCCAAGCAAGAAGTGCAGTGAGCGACTGTTGTTAAAGGAAGCGTATTGGAAGATGAGACGACCAAAGTAACCATGAGCTGCAGTTATGTTATAGGTCTCCTCTTCTTGGCCGAACTTGTAACCGTTGTTGTGGCTTTCGTTTTCAGTCGTTTCACGAACCAGAGAGCTTGTAACCAAGCTTCCGTGCATAGCAGAAAACAGAGAACCACCAAAGACACCGGCGACACCCAGCATATGAAACGGGTGCATAAGGATATTATGTTCTGCCTGGAAGACAAACATATAGTTAAAAGTTCCAGAGATGCCAAGAGGCATACCATCAGAAAAAGATCCTTGTCCAATTGGATATACCAGGAATACAGCAGTTGCAGCCGCACATGGTGCAGTGAAGGCTACGAAGATCCAAGGGCGCATACCTAAGCGATAGGAAAGTTCCCACTCGCGACCGGCATAGCACCATGCACCAATGAGGAAGTGGAAGATCACAAGCTGGTAGCAACCACCGTTGTAAAGCCACTCATCAAGAGTTGCTGCTTCCCAAATCGGATACATATGAAGACCGATTGCATTGCTACTAGGAACAACAGCTCCAGAGATAATGTTGTTACCCCATGCAAGAGCGCCTGCGACGGGCTCACGAATGCCATCGATGTCCACAGGTGGAGCAGCGATGAAAGCAATGATGAAGCATGTAGTTGCAGCAAGCAAGCAAGGAATCATCAATGTGCCGAAAAGGCCCACGTAGATACGGTTGTTTGTTGATGTAACCCAGTTGAGATAAGAATCCCAGGTATCCTTAAGCGGATTAGACCTGGGTGAAAGAATAGTTGTAGACATTTAAATAAGACATTGTTTGTGTATTAAGGCGAAGTACTCGGTCGATTGACCTACTTCATAATTCTACACACTATGTCAGTGAATGAACATAAGTGTTATTACTTAGTCGTCGAAGAAAGTTTCTGCAAAGGATGCAACTTTCAAATCATCGAAGTCTGTAGGAATATGACGAGATAGGCGATTAGCAGGACTAATACGGCAATCATTGATTCTTGCATCAGTCATAAGTCCATTGAGTTGACGCCGCTCGCTCATCGTATGAGGATGCCTAAGTCCAGTAGCGGACTCGGTGTTGCGTCTGTAAGTTCTAGACATAATTAACTCCATTTCGTATAGCAGGAGCTTGGGATTAGCTCCCGCTTGTTTATACTTTATCTTGAAACTTACACAGATGTGAGTTACAGATAAGTTACGTTAGTCCAAGCTACACCTGGTCCCAGAAGACCAATACGACTGGCGGCACCATAAGACAAGTCAAGATGACGACCACCAATGTACGGTCCTCTGTCGTTGATACGGACGTCCACGCAGCCTGAATAACAGACGCGAAGTCGTGTACCGAAGGGAAGCGTTTTATGTGCAGCAGTATTAGCCCACATGTTGAACCTTTCGCCGTTCGCTGTGGTGCGACCGTGAAAGTAGTGGGCGTAATAGGATGTATGCATACTATTTGCGGCATTGCTTTTGATAGGCAAAGCAGCAGACAACAGACAAGCGCCAGCAATTAAGCCGGTCGTAAGTTTCTTTAACATAAGAATTAGGTATATATTACTACGCGCTTAAGTAAGCACGAATGTAAATGTTAGCAACTATTTATTAGTCTTTTTGTATACGGGTTGAAGATGTTTTGGTTCCGTAAAAAATGGCTCGATAAAGGCTCTGTAATCGAGTTCAGCGGAATACTGCTCCCATTCAGCATGTGAGGCATCATGTTTAGGTTCTTTAAGTGACATGAGATTTACTGTGTTAAAAGATAATTAAATAGGTATATATTACTACGCACTAAGTAAGTACGAATATAAATGTTAACAGATAATTAACAATTAGACGAGTGAAAGTAGTTCTTTAAATCTTTTTTCAGCAGCTCGTGCTACTGTTACAGTTGAATCTTGAAGCAATTTGATTAACAAGCTTTTGTCTTCAGTGCGTTCAGCAATCCTTTCTCTGACATGATAATAATCATGTCTTGCTAGCTTTTGTTCAATTAAGGCAGAGATATTTGGATTTTCTGAAATCCTAAGAGCAACATTATCACACATAAATTCAGACTGTGTAATCCAAGCAAGTACAGCAGAGGACTTAGATTTGAGACAGAATTCTAGTTGATCTCTAAAAGCTAATTTAGAAATTAATTCATTCATGTCATCTAAATCAATAGCAAAAAGTTCGGTAGTCATGGTTTTATATAAATAGATCGAATGATAAACAAACTGCAGTTCACCTCATAAGCGAACTGCTGCATATTTTTTATGTGATCAAACAAGCGAAAGCATAGCTTCAGCTTCTTGAATAGCCCGCCTGCTTGTTAACAAACCGCTACCGAAGTTAGCCCTTGCAAACTGGCGTCGCTGTTGAGAGCGTGTTCCAATCTGCGTGCTTGTCTCTACTTCAGTGATACTGTTCACTGCCGACCATAAGGTGTAGGGAGCAAACTCACGTTGGCCCAAGCCACCGGTATAAGCGCGGCGAAGCTTGGGATACTTACGTAAGTCATCGATCTGCTTTCCTTCGGGAATCTCGCTGGCGTAAACACGCTCAAGAAGATCACGGAAGTCACCTTGCTCGATTGGAGTCTCGGCAAACTGACGGAATAGTTCGACTTCACGATTGAAAGTCTCACGTGCAGTATCGATAGACGTAATCAGTTGATCGAAGTTATCGTTAGCACCAGTCTTGTGACGGATGCTGACCTTCGCAGTGGCTGAAGACATAGCTGCAGCAAGCGTATTAGTACACACAACACGGATGTTGGTGAACATTGCGCCACAGCCCGTCTTACCGTCGTGACCTAAGAAGCCAACGATGCGGCGTTTGACTGTGTCACCACGGACGATGTCCTGCGTCGCACCACGGAGTGTGGCGGTAAAGCAGACTTTGCCACCATCTGATAGAACGACGACGGTGTCCATGTCAACCTCTTCGCGGATGAACTCCGCCATGCGTAAGAGACTTTCGTTTTGGACGATCTCGTATTGCTTACTGACGATTCCAAGGATGTCTTGGGTGTCAGTACGGACGAGTCCGTATGAGCCAGAGGGAGTGAATCCCCAGACACAGTCTTCTGAAGAATACGTAGGGAATTGAAGCTCTCGTTTCTCAACAGAGAAGAGTGCTTCAGCAGTTTCAAACGCTTCTCGCGCTGGAAGTGTACCTTCCGTGACAACTCCCATTCCGTGCCATGCACGTTCGCCGTTGCCAAGCCAGCCGGATGTGAAATTTGCAGGCATTGATTTGACATATATAGAACAACCCCTGTAGGGGCACGCATAAACAAAGCCCCCGATAGGGGGCAATTGATGTCTAATGCTATTTAGCTCATGAATATGTGTTATTCCATACACTTTAAATCAATTTTTACAGTTGTACGAATACTCTGTAAATACGCAATTAAAGCAGATAAAAAGCAGTCATTCATAGTGTTAGAAGTTTGAGCACAATGAACTTTCAGCTGGATGTGGAGATCATCTGGGACCAATACAGTTACTCGCTTGATTTGATCCTCGGCTTCAGATTCGTTGAGTAACATACCCGAGAATAATTATCAATTTATACATTTATACATAAATTAACTGAAATTAAGTCCACATATGTTCCGCAATGAACACTTTTTTACAGTTTTACGAAAAAAATACACTTGTAACGTGGTTTCTTTAATCGACTGCAGCGCAAGGTATTAGGCCGTGTTTTGTAGGCAAAAGCTACACAAGCTACGGTAAATCCCTTATATACTTCTTTTTTAATGCACACAGGGTATATCTTCTATATGCATTTATTTTGAAAGGGTTAAGAGAGAACGTAGCTTAGCGTAGCAACGTAGTTTTTAGCTTTGCGATTAGATCTGAAACTTGTCTTTGACTTCTGATTTCTTTTTATCAAGGAAGCTGGCAGTCGCTTTCTGTGTTTGTTGCTTGTTGCTTCCATTCAGATGTGTGCCGATACCAGCAACACCTTTAGAGCTATCAAAGGAATAGTCAAAGTTGTCACCAGAGGGCTGAGCAATATATGTATCTTTTGAATAGTCATTATCGTAGTTGTAAATAGCATCAGAGGTCTCACCAGACTGGATGCCAGCTTCGTAAGCCTGAACACGTTCTTTAGCTTCTTGAATTTCAGGGGAGTATTCAATAGGCTTAGGAGTCGCTTCAGGTTTAGGTTTAGGTTCTGCTTCAGGTTTAGGTGCAGATTTTTGTCTCTCGCTTAACCAAGCGATCATCTTGTTTAGATGATCATCATTCATTAATTTATCATCGTATTTACCACTCGATGATCCAGCAACAGCTGCGCTTGCTTCATCCCAACCATGGCTACCCTCATAGTTTTGATGTAAGGTATCGATTTGATCACGTAAGTTTCTATTATTAGTTTTTTCAGATTCGCTGTGAAAACCTGAGCCAGAAGGATCGTTCCAAGACATTATGAATTAATTGAGAGTAGGAATACTCACATTTTACAATGTATCAGGATAATTTACAGTGAGAGTGTTTAGCTTTGATCTTGGAGATTGTACTTACTTTTAAGTTCAGATTTTTTGAGATCTAGAAAACTAGTAGCTGCTTTGTTTGCTTGTTGACTGGAGTCACCACCAGTTGGTGTACCGATACCAGCAAGACCTTTAGAGCTATCAAAAGAATAGTCAATGTTGGCACCAGAGGGCTGAGCAATATATGTATCTTTTGAATAGTCATTATCGTAGTTGTAAATAGCATCAGAGGTCTCACCAGACTGGATGTCAGCTTCGTAAGCCTGAACACGTTCTTTAGCTTGTTGAATTTCAGGGGAGTATTCAATAGGAGCTTTAGGTTCTTTTTTAGCCTTAGGTTTAGGCTTAGGCTTAGGTTTAGGAGCACGTGTTGGTGCAGGAGCAGGAGCAGGAGCAGCGGGAGCAGGCTTTCGCATGTAACCATAAGTTGGCCTTGTGCCCCTACCATCTTGACCTACTCGAAAACTTGCAGTACCTGTCTGGTATCTAATTACATTTTTATCGCCATTATTGTAGGCGTTTGCTAATCTAGAGCCTTCTGGGTTAAAATTCATATAATTAATGATTAGTAATTATATTTTAGATGATTTCATAAAATTTTTGCAGTAGCTGAGACCGCTTTCCCATACAAAGGGAGGCGCGGCATAGCAATCGGCAAATAGTTTAGCTTTTGCTGCTTCTAAACGTTCGAGTCCGCACGCAAGAAGACAAGCAAGAGAAGCCTCAAGGAACTCCGCGTAAGCCTTGTCGTCACCGTGCTTTGCACCTTTAAGATACAAGTCCCTAACTTGTAACATGATCTCTTTAACTCTAGGAGTGAACTCAATTGTTTCAGAATCGAGGACGATCTGTTGACGTTTGATAGAGCTCATAGAGAAGCCCATGAGTCTGCGTGTTTCTTCGATAGGCAGAGCATCGGGTTCAGAATCGCGATAAAGGAATTGATAGACGCCATTGCTGCATTCAATGATTCGAAGAACAGCAAGGTCATCGAGCTCATCAGAGGATAGGGAGTTAAATGTTTTTTTCCAGTTAGATCCAGTCACACTTGTATACCACTTGTCTTATTCTTAAGCATACAAAAAAATCCCTCCGATACGGAGGGAAGTATGGTCAGAAAGGCGACCACGGGAGACTAGGGTCAAACGGACGAGCCGTATCAATGTAATCCTTGATACTCTTGAGCGTCACGTAAGAATATCCATACGCGCCAGCGTACGAAGCAGTGCAATCGTCTTCTTCAGTAGTCTGAGAGAATGGACGAGGGTTAGCGCACAAGTTAATAGCGCGTACAAGCATTTGATCGATACGCTCAAGGTCTTGAGCATTGATAATGCAATAAGACTGTTCCATGTGTTCTATTAGATAGAGAACACACGACAACAAAGCCCCCGATAGGGGGCAATTAATTATTTATACAATAAGGGAATGCTTATGTAATAAATAGATGCGTAGATTTGCAGGTCAACGTTTATTAGCAGAACGTCCGCAGGGAGTTATCACAGATGATATTGCAGACGCTTTGCTTGCTTTAGTTGAGCAAAGTGAGGAGAAATCTAGGATTAAGGTAGGAAGTGGATTAGCTATACCAGTCGGTCCAAAGCTTACGGACAGTACGGGACGTCCACTTCAGATGAAAATGAAGATGGAAGATGCACCTGTGTATGCACCGTTTGATGCCGATGCTTATACAAGAGAAGGCATCGGAATCGTCACGGGTGATAGTGGAATCATAGACACACTTAGTAACACTCCTTTAGTGAAAGACGTGTCGTTTGGTTGGGATGATCCCAAGAAACGCAGCGGTATGTCGTTTAATCAACCGAATGATCCAGCTGTCAGAAGACAGTTAGCTGATTTAAATATGCAATCACTGTTAAAGGATGCACAGTTAAAGCTAATGGACAGAGCTGGTATGAGTTCAGGAGATTTGTTGACCAATAATCCAGTTGGACTATCGGACGGAGATTTTAGACGTGCAAAAAAATACATGAGGCAAGGGTACGGAGCACCAGATGCATCAAGTGGACAGATGTTTGCACGAGTTGGTGGTGACGGAGGATTGTCACCAGTACAGCTGTATAGTGCTTACCCAGGGATTATGAATGATCTAGGCTGGGCCAACAACAATGCAGCAGTTAGGAAGGCTCAGGGATTGTTACTCTGACCCAAAAGATTTTAGGAGCAGCAATGAAGTAATCAAATAGATGAGAGCACAGTGGTACAAGAGTAGTACCATTGAAGTCATCTGCAATTTGAGAGTTTAGAGCTGCATTATCAGGTGAGATGACAACAGATGAGTACATGTTGTAGTCATCGTCTGAGTAATCAACGTATGTCAGTTCGAGGACAAGATCGTCATCACTGAATTCTTTGACAGAAACAGTATTGTTAGTGAAGTCAAGTTTGATAGTAGGGGGAGGTGTGCTTGTAGAACACATGCCAGCAGAAGCCATTGCACACAAGATCGCTTGAGTAGCGTCATGGACAATTGGCTCTGCAACTAGGTCAAACTTGTCATCGTTATAGCTGTAGCAATTCTCGTAAGCTTTAGCAGCTTCGGGATTGTTATATGTAGCAATGAGTGAGTGTAATGTCATCAAGTAATAATAAGAGTAGCGGCAATACAGCCGATAGAGAAACCAGAGAAGAGAGACAGTAAAGTTACAGTACTCATTGTAAATAAGTATTACTACTTATCTAATTTAGCCCTGATTTTATCGACTTTAGTGATTAGCTCTTGAGCTGTCTTGCGATCAAGACATTCATGAGCTTTGGTCATAGCTTTAATCAGTTTGTGATGTTGTTTGTCCTTATTCATGATAGGTAGAACGGCTGTTATTTCCATGATAAGTAAAAAAGTCCCTCCGTTAGGAGGGAAGTAACTCAAGCGATGGCTGGAGTTTCATCAACAGATACTACACTCATAGTCTGAGTGATAGGAGTACCATCAGCAACTAAGAATGAAGACTGACCTTTGAGAGCCAAAGGTGCTTTGCCTGTAGCAGTCCAGAATGACAGAGGGATACGTACTGTATCAACACCATTGTCAACAAATACTTTACGTGATTGAAGAAGTTCAATCAGCTGATCGATTTGTGAGACAGGAACTGCAACAAAGCCAGTCAACATGGGTGCTCGTGCATTGTCACTGCTGTTAGTGAACAGTGCAGCGTTGAAATTGATGTTTGACATTTGAAAAATGTAAGGAGCACAGTGATAAAAATCCCCCGTTAGGGGGAAGATCACCAACACACACATGAGGCTCAAAGATACAGAGCCCCCATCTGAGGGAACCACCCACTCAGATGTAACCAGATCTAAGGAAACCACTCCCTAGATCACAATGAATCAAAGCCCCCGATAGGGGGCAATGATGTTACTTACTATCCAACTGAAGCTTTACAACCACGAACCCAGGTGAGCTTACGCTCTAGGGCTTGAGGTGTTTGATACACCTTAATCAAGTAGCGAACAGAGTAACGAGTACCTGATTCTTCCTTGAGCTGTTTAGCAATTGGGAGACAAGTTTTGAAAGTCATTTTAGATTCGTGAGATGAGTGACCAAAGCGGTTAAGGTTACGGCGACCAGTGATGAGATCACGTGTGTTGTCGCGAGTTCCAGAAATATCCATTTTTGTCTAGAGGTTATATAAACAATCGCCATCAAGAGATGATGGACACTAAAAACCACACCGCCCGGTAAGGCGGAATGGCTGGTACTGGTTATGCAGCAGAAGACCTACGACGAGTCACAAGGTGAAATACCTCGCGGCTAGTGTTGGACTTAAGCTGACCAAAAGATCTCCTGCCTACTACAGTTGAATGAACAATTGTAGAGGTCGGAGCACAAGGTACTGACTTGGATTGCGTACCGGTGAAACCGATAACCCCAAAAGATGCAATTTGAGCCATGAAGTGATTCGAGATTGTTTATGTTTAGTAGCAAGTAATAGTTATTACATTTGCTAATTGTTCGAGAGATGTAAAGTCTCTAAAGAACACAAATGAAAAAAGCCCCCAATCGGGGGCAATTGTGATCAGTTATCGTCAAGGGGGCACATGAAATCTTGTGCACCACACTGGACGTCTTGAAGACCTTTCATCATGAGTTGAATCCAGCCAGCATCACGACCGATGCAGAGAGCTGCCTCAGCATCGTTATCATCACATGCATAAGTATGCATGAGATTGTGTGCTTTGAAAAGTTTGAGTAATGCATAGTCGGCTACAAGTTTGTAACCAAACAAGCAGTCAAACTTATCAGTAATAGCTTCGACATCACGCATGACAAAGTCCCGCATTTCTTGAGGAGACATGGACTCTTTAGGGAGTTCAACGTCAACATGAGCATCTTTAGCAAGAGCTGCGAGTGCTTCAGCAGAAATGGAATCAGGAATAGAAGAAGAAGACATGAGATATGACTTATGTACACAGTTGAAAAAACCCCCTGATAAGGGGGGAATGTTGTTAGTTAACTTCTATCATTAGGTATATACCAATGAAGACAAGAATGAAGTAAGTCATTAAACCTTAGAGAGCCAGAGGCCAAGGTCATTGAGTTTGGAACCAATTACTGCAAGCACAAGGCCGCAGTTATTAACGCCAGCGCGTGCACGCTCACGTTGGAGATCCCAGTCAATGTTGTTCCACCAGATGATGGTGTCATCGAGAGGAGGATAGGCACCTGCTTCTTTATGGGTAGAAGTAGGCTCTTCATGATACTCAATATCGAGATCATTATTCATTTCACGTTCGACTTCAGGAGTGATTTTCTCCTGATAGAGGTCAGCGAATGAATGTGAAGTAGTCATGTGATAAATCACAAAGGACACAATTGAACAAAGGCCCCGATAGGGGCCAAAGGTTTACTGATATTTACGGTTACCAGTTCGATTGCGTGCAAACGAATAGGTAAGGATGACACCTGTAGACAAGATGCCTACAAGGCCAATCACCGCAAGGATGATAGTGTTGCTATCGTAAACTGTCATTAATTTGTAAACAAGTAGGGGAATTAAATGTTAGAATACAAGAAAGCTAGTTGCAATAATGAATCAAGACTTTCGAGTAATATCTGGACACGAAGACTACGAAATAAACCGTATAGGTGAAGTTTATAGTCTAAAACATGGAACACGCAAGCCTATCAAGTTGGCCTATATAAAAGGATATCCCTACGCAAGATTGTGTATGCATGGGGTTGTAAAAACCATAGCAATACACAGACTAGTGTGGGAAACATTTGAAGGACCAATACCTAAAGGCATGTGCGTATTGCATGGACCAGGAAATAATCGCGCTAACTGTGATTTGAATTATCTGAGTTTAGGAACTGCAGCTGATAACCACGGTAGGGACCGATTAAGAGATGGGTCTGATAACCGAGGCGAGAAGCATGGATGTTCTAAACTTACAGAAGATCAAGTTAGATACATTAAATCACGTCTTAATGACGGGATGGAAGGCAAAGCACTTGCTAAATTATTTAATGTAGGTAGAGCCCAAATAAGTAGAATTAAAAATAATCTTCAATGGGCTCATATACAAATCAGCTAGTGTGCTTGTAAGGATACTGAAGCTGTTGATACATGCGATCTTCTTCGATCATGTCAAGCAACATACGTCGCCTGTCAGTGTGCTCTTGGAAGATCTCTTCGTATTCGGGCTGTCTCTTATACACATCTGACGCTGCCGACGAAGAGGATAGTGTAGATCTC
>OLHD01000073.1_pt1 | contig 13154 bp, 30 predicted proteins | sample 1609541 | NCBI WGS metagenome assembly OLHD01 (sample SAMN05416870, study PRJEB24817) | seawater metagenome | isolation source: Sea water | place: Canada:Atlantic | collected 2013-11
TTGAATTCTTCTGTGACTTCAATAAAGAATTCATGAATTTTAACTTGTTTATCATAATCATTAGGAGTTAAAATTCTATATTTCTGTGAAGGTACTTGACCCTCTTCAATATCAAGGAAAATAAGATCTCCATGCTTTAGTTGCATAGGATCTGGTAGAGCAACACGTACTAGTTGTCTAGTAGAGTCGTTATAGATTGCAAGAAGTTCCTCAATTTGATTACTATTATAAAAAGTGCCTTGTAAACTTCCAGTTAAACCATTTAAATAATTAAATTGTTGTACATTAGTGTCACCATATCTTACCAGTTCAAATGATGATGATGTAGGATCTTGAAACTTAAAGATTGTAGAACCTGTAGTTCTAATTAAGAATCTAAGTGTACCTGAAACTGTTGGTTTATAGAATCCTTGCCAATTAGTACCACCAAATAAGGAGAGGAATGAAGATTGTAATTTCTCACTGTATACAAACTGTCCTCTCTCCCAGAAATTATCTGTAAGCGTAATTATATTACCATCAGAGTCAACTTCATCATCAAGAAAGAAATCTTGATAATCTCCAAGTAGTAACCAATCAGGATTTACTCCTGGTACACCAGTGTTTTCTCTGGCAATTCTACGCCATAACTGACTATTAAACTGTACAACATCACCAATACTATAAGTACCATTACTCTCAGCAATAGAATTGTGAGCATCAGCATCTCTAATAATGTTTTCACTGTCATAATATCTTGCATTAGGACCATCACCACCAAAGAAGAATGGTTCACCTGTAGAGAAATATGCAGCGTCTAATCTATTCTTAATCTTAATGAGTGGTCTGTATACCTTAGGGTTAGTGCTATTGTCAATGATTCCATTTTCAATAATAGTAAATGCAACAGTAACTCCATCCAAACTAGCAAATGTACTAGTAGTAATATTTGTGATATAGATACCTCTGATAGGTTCTAAATCTGTTGTGGTAAAGGACTTCTCACTACCTAACATCGTAGGAGTGCTTAAGACATTATTAAGTGCTGAAGTAGGCGAGGGCAAGTCAGAAAGATTAAAGTCCCTTCTCAATCCAAATCTATTAAATTGCTTTTGCGCCATGAGTATATGGGTTGCCTTTTCTTTTTATTTATGGTATAGTAGTAAAGTCAATCTCGTATTTATATGGAATTTCAAAAGTACATCGACAACCTGACCAACCAATTGCAACTCGTCAATGCTGATATTGTAGAGAAGCAGGAGGAACTGGACAAACTCAAAGAGTTTCGCTCTCGTATCAAAGGTGGTATGGAAGTGGTAAAGCAAATCCAGACGGATCTTGCTGAAGAATCTACTCCACTGCCATTACAACAAGAAATACAACAGTCAATTCAAGAACTGACACATAAACGCCATGGAGGCGATCTTGATGCTCTATAATAAGAAGGTAATCGAGGGAACACCCCATGCAAGTCACCACACTCGTCACCACAGTTGACTTCTTTCCTGAGGCATTCATTGCTGAGGCACATGATACCAAGGGTATGATCGTCACAGTCAAACGCTTCCAGAAGCGTGTTACCTTCAACTCTAACGGTCTCAAGTCCTATAGTACTGTCACTGCTCTCTCAGCACGTAATGAGTGGGACACACGCATCGCTAACGGTGCTGAGGTCACTGGTTACAACCTTGAGCAGATGCCACGCTCTGAGTATACTCCCATGGCAGTAGGTTGATCAAATGAGTAAGATCACACAATACGGACTCTCAGGCATTTGTGTCATGATTGCTATCGTAGGTTATCTTAACTTCCTAGCAGAGCGTGACACCAAGATGATGAACTACTATGACTCAACTATTCAGAGAGTTGAACATGAATGAAACTACACGACAGCAGTTTATTGATCAATTGTGTGAAGAGTATGCAATAGATGGTGACTTTGAGTACATGGCACTCGAAGAGTATCGTCTCATGCTAGAATGTTACAGTGATCAAGATTTACAAAACACTATTGATGAAAACTAAAAACCTTGACAACATTCCACTAGGGACATGTGTATGTTCATCATGTGGTATACGTAAATCAAACATTGAATACTCTTGGTATGGAACTAGATTCACAAAAGATGGTTATCGTCTTCGCGTTAACACATATTGTGATAGCTGTACTTCTCTTAATGCTAAGGAACTCACTGCTATTAAAAAAACAACGTTAAAGAATCATCCACGCCCTGCATATGGAGAACCATGTGCAATATGCACCAAACCAGTGTATGAGCACAAAGCATCTGTACCTGATGGTGTAGATGGCACGTGGGGATGGCAATGTGACCATGATCACGACAGTGGTGAGTTTCGTGGATGGTTATGTAAGAAGTGCAATACGGGTATGGGAGCACTGGGTGATGATCTTGAGTCATTGCTTCGTGCAGTCCAGTATCTTGCCAATCAAGATGACATGGAGATATACACCGTATGGAATGGTGGTAAAGACCGTATCAAGAGTAAGGTTGATCTTACACGCGGAAACTGAATACATACTACTATGAATTGCGCTTGACAATTCAGACGAAATGACTTACACTCTATCCGTTACACCTTTTCCACCATGACAACTACTACAATTATTGACAAATCTGTCTATTATATTGATGAGTATGCGTATGAGACCACATTTGAGTGCGATCATGAAGAAGAAGGATGGTATGTTGAACTATCTTTCAGCGATGGTGGGTATGATGTGTACGGACCATATTATTCTAAGGAGGAAGCATCCTGTGTTTTTTGACTCTACCTATGACCTATTTGATGAGAAAGCAGCAGAAGAAGCGCATCGTTGTGCATTAGCATTAGAAAAGCGTGCTGCTGAACTAGAAGTTACCGTGGACTATTTTATTGAGGAATTTGACATTGATGATTTCGACTTTTAAACTCAATGAAAAAGAGTTGTTTGTGCTGATCACGGCAATGCAGCATATGACATATCAACAAGTGCCACACTATGGAGAGTCAGAACTCGTATCGGACCTCTATAATAAGTTATCTTCACGCCATGAGTTTCTTCTCAAACTACACCATGACTACATCCACGACATTTGACCAGGATATGGTGTTTGCTCCTCTGCCTATGAGGAGACCAGCAGCACCAACACTACGATCAGTCCGTGATTCATCGCATACATGGAAACTGACACTGCATAAGCAAGACGGTACAAAACTTGTACGCTTTGCATCTACAAAGAAACATGCACTTGCAGTAGGACAAACCATTCACAATGGTAAAGAACGTCCTACCAAGATGTTCCACATTGAAAAGGTAAAGTAATGACAACAGAAGAACTAGGACAACCAGGTGCCTATTCATGGTCACCACAAAAAGAAATCAAACTTATCAAGAAAGCACTCAAGCAGGATTATCTGTACAGTGATGCTGAACTGCATAAGATGAAGTCACGTCTACGTGATATGTACATTGTAAACAAACAAATGAAGAGGGGACCAGGTTTTGGCAGAGCATCCTGAGATTGCAGAGTACGAATGGATTGATGATTGTTTCCGTGTATGGGAAACTAGATTCGGATGTTGGCAATCAGAAACCAAGGAAGGCAGACGTATGCTCACTGGTCTGCATAAGGATAATGTCATCATCATGACGAGATGGCATCTCAAGTGTGAGCAAGAGGGTTGGCCAGAAGGATCAGTCCGAGTATGTAACATTTCACCAGGAGTCGAACTATGAGTACGAAGAGTCGTATCACTGAAAAGGGTGATATGTGGGAGTGGGATCACTCTCCCGAAACTGAAGAAGCATTGAAGAAGTTGCACGATCAGACAGATCATGCTAAGATCAAGCGAGAGGACGATACAAAGGGATACGATACATATTCCAAATAACGCTCTCTAACACCCCTACAATCCCCTACAACACGCCTTACCCCCACATTATGTACGAAGACCTCACTATGGAACTAATGAATGATTTTAATGCTGATGGAGAGTATTGGGAATCTGTCAAGACACCATGGGAAGATTACGATGATTACTTCCCTGAAGAGGAACTAAATAACGAATCCGAACAACCTTCCTATGAAGAACTCTAAGATTGTGATGTATCCACTTTCAACTGACCACGCAAGTATCATCAAGAATCTATTGCACAATGAGCGACTTAGATACAGAGGGATCGATCAACCCAATGAAGGAATCTACTACAAATCATTGGACGAGGCAATCTCCCGAATGGATCACCCCGACAAGTATTACCCAACTTAGGTTAAAAGAGACCGTCACATATGAGAATCGTCTTTCAGTGGTTACATTCATTTGTGCTCAGTATGTCGTCATTACTCCACGAGATCAAACTTATGGTGTTTGCGTCTCGGAACAGCACTTATTCAGGGTCAAACAGATATCTACAGGAACTTGATGATTATCTACCTCAGTTTCTTTCAGGAGAATTACCTATGGAAGATCAGATAGCATTTATACAAACTGTAATTGATCTTGATCTACAGGATAGATACTCACTTCATCAAGAGTGTAAATACTTTGTACTCGAAGGTTTCTGTTACGAAGTAGGTATCGGTAATGACTAATTCAATCCCACCAGCATATTATACGACTGTATCTAATGGGTACATTCAACTTCGATCATCTCAACGATCAGGTGTTATACAAACATTTGGATCTAAGATACAAACAGCACTTGTACAAGGTGATCAAATCGTTGCTACATCAGAATCTGGTGTAACATATATCTATCAAATTACAAACAACTACGCAGTATTAAAGAAAACCTTTTGGAGATGATTTTATTATGACTATGATTCCACTTAAGAAAAAGAAGAGGAACATCAATACTACTGAGTTATATGCTAAGTATCGCACTTATAAGACAGATCATATGCTTAATAGAATGAATGTTGTGTATGAATCTTTAGAGCATAGAATGACTCACCCATCACTAAAACAGAATAACTTTAATGCAAGAATAGAGGTATTGAGAAGATATTTCCCTTACGTTCAAGAGAAAGATCTACCAGGTGTTTCAGATCATATGTGTGAGTGGTTTTCAAGAAATAAGAATCTACCTCAATTCATACCATATTATCATAAACCTAATATGGAATTCATATTCAAAGAACAACTATTAAATATTAATCCTTTACCTGAAGTAGCGTATCAAACAGAACTACCAACAGTATTAGAAGAAATTAATAATACTGTTGTAGTAGATACAAAGGATACTCCTTATGAAGTAGGAGAGATCATTGTGAAGTATGGTGATAGAATGTATAAGTCACCATGTCATAGTAATGAAGAACTGAATCGTTATATTGATTTGAGTAAGGAGTTCCTATGAAATACGTAGTACTGTTTCAGAGACCAAATCGTATACCTAATATGGATCAATGGTTTGATGATAGAAAGGATGCGGAAAGAAGGTGTAGCGAACTGATTGGTATGCTTGATTGGTTGTATGAAAGGAATAATAAGGTGGAAGGTCCGTCTAAGGTATGGATAGAAGAGAAGGAATGAACTAGAAATGTTAATGTTTTGTTAAATTGTTTTAATGTCAAAATAAATATACTTTGTTTTTCCACAACCCTGTGGAAAACTTTGTAATATCTGTGGAAAACCTCTGAGTTGTTGTGGTCTTAGCACGTCAACACACATCTGTCAAGTTTCCACAGACACTGCAAGAACTGGCATAAATCAGTAATACTAATGGTTTCCGAGGTTTTCCACAGAAACTGTGAAACCTGTGGAAAACTATAGAAATTTACATTATTGTTAAATCCTGACAGTTTTTGTAGGACTTGACAAAAGTGCCAGTTTCCTGTAGAATAACTGTGTCAGGTTTCATAGATAGTATGAGTAGCTTTAAAGGGATTAGGTGGAGTACTTCATAGTAAAGAAACAACATGAAGATATTATGGTATGGTATCCACCTATCAAAGGGTTTAGGAACATTATACCACAACCATACTTCTCATTGGAACTGGCAAATCGTATAAGAAAACGTATTTGTTTACCAGTTGGTAGATATAATCCAGATATGGTAAGAATTGTCAATCGTGAAACTTTATTACAATTACTGGAAAAAGCACCAGATTGGAAGAAAAAGTACAGACCTGCAACATTTATCAGAGGTGAGAACTTTTCTGAAAAAGGAGAGATTCGTGGTGCCAACTATAATGATAAGGGACACACAGAGGTTGGAGAGATTGGTTGGATGAAGTATTCTGACCGAATATACAACAATAAGGTGTGGGATATTCAAAGGAAGGACAGTTTTGGGACTGGTCCATAGGGGTTGACAGGATGGGTAATCCATAGTATATTAGGTGAGTCGTTAACCACACAACACATTATGAACATCGAATTTTCTACATCTTCCATGCTGCAATCACCAGTGATTGTTGATACTAACGCTGGAACTGCAACACTGACGTATAAGAATTCAGGTAAGGATTACACCTACCAAATTGATAACAACTTCGTGCAAGATTTGCAAGAAACTATTACTAACGAAAAAAGTGTTGGTAAATTTATCTTAGCAGCACGTGCTGATCGTCGTCTGACTGAAGTGGTCAGTGTCTGAAGTGGCATAGGAGGGGTTACCTGAGGGGTTCCCTTCCTGTATATTAAATGAGTTCACCCAATTCTGTTCAACATGGGCACACGTTCTCGCATCGGTCTCGTTTTAGACACTGATCACATTGTTTCAGTATACTGTCACTATGATGGATATATTCAACACAATGGAAGGAAACTAGTTGAGTTGTTTAATACTCAAGAATTGGTTGAAGATCTTATCAATGGAGGAGATATGTCCTGCCTTGATACAATTCACACGTGGGAGTCAGCACCACTTAAGCAGACAATCATCCGAGAAGATGGTAGTCAGTGTGTTGATTATCCACGAGATTGTGATGGAAACTGGATCTATTCTCCAGTGAAAAGTGAGTCATCCCCTCAGTATTATTCTGAGAGGGGTGAAGATGCACCCCCCCAATTTACATCTTTCGATGAGTTTATCTCAGGAAAGAATGGTGAAGAATGGTGTTATCTTTACACCCCTAATCAGGGATGGCAATGTTGGAAACTTGGGTGGGGTGAAACTAACACTCAAGAGTATGATTTCGTTACAGAGGAATGCTTATTGATTAGTGTTTAATTGTTATAAGTTCTTTATTTTATAAATTAGCAACGCTTACCCTGCTGGAGTGATGACCAGTGGGGTATTTTTATGTCTTATGCCCCTCCCTCTTGCCGCCCTTGTAGCATAGAGACAGCAGGTCTCAAAATCAATAGGCATTGTGCCAGTTTGCGAACTGATTTTTAGGGGTAGACAGATCGGTTCAGTGCTGATAAATTGTATTCAAGTCAAACCAGTTCAGACCATGACCGAACGCAACATCGTTTCAATGTTCCTGCAGGCAACGCCAGTAGACATTCAAGAGGGTACGGTATGGTACAACAACGCACATTCAGTTTGCGTTAAGTTGGCACAATCTTACAATCTTCCATTATCAACTGTGGTCGGCGTTGTGAGTGCATTGTCTCCAAATAATAGGTGGGAGCGTAACATTCACGACAGTGAGCAACTGATCAGAGCATATGTTTGTGAGTACGACTATCCTAAAGTTTGTACCTTCACAACTAACAAAGACAAGGCAATCACTATGCTAGAGTGTGAGATTGGGTCTAGTGATAACATCTGCAAGATTCTTAAGGGTAACAAAACCATTGCATTCTTTCGTGGTATATTCACCAATGGAGAATGTGACGAATTGACTGTTGATGGACATGCATTCAACATCTGGCGTGGCATGTATACTTCACTCAATGAAGTTCCTGCTATCAGTAACAAACTCTACAAGACAGTGAGTGATGCCTACAAGCACGCTGCAGAAACTATCAACAACCTAGAGGGTACAGAGTATTCACCAGCACAGATTCAAGCAATCACATGGGTTGCACATCGTCGCATCAATGGCGTCACTAAGTGACACCTATCATCACCCTAATCCTCACCCTCCTGATCATATTGGGAGGGTTCGAGTTAGTATACAAAATCGTAATTCAGTTTCTATCACTTTTCGTCCCGGACTAACTAATATCGAAAACGGTATCAACTGATACAGCACGATCCGACCAGACCTGCCACAATGAACTCAGTTCAAAAGAAACACATGTACGAAATCACTTGCCCTGCTCTTGGTGAAACCGAGATGCTCACTGATCTCGACCGTGCAATGGACGTATGCTTCTCCATGCACGATGAGTCAGGATCCTATGCTTTCATTCGTGATCACCTAGGTGAGATTGTCGGAGAGTATGGCGACATTATGCAGGCAATCGATGCTTGCCTAATCTGAAGAGATTGTTAAGAGGGTCGCACTGACCCTCAAAATGGACTATACTAAGCACATGACAAACACACAACGCCACGGCATCTTCATCACCACTGCAGACCCTTCCCCTAGGATGCAGTCAGTCATGGAGAAGATCCAGCGACAGATGCAGGCAGAGCATGAGTACCGCCAAGCAGTGAGAGCAGGTCGCATCCAACCTGCCCACTCCAGCAACTGGAACATCTCGGATCGCCACTAATGACATTTGATTTTGCCGTTCAACCTAGCACCTTCAGATCGTTTGATCAGTATGGGTGCCTATGGGCAACAGATCTTAGGCACGCTCAGAAACTTGCCACACTGATGACAGAGGCAGAAGGAGAGCAAACGATCTGGAAAGTTCCTCACACTGGCAACGCTATGAAGTGGATGACAATCCACTGATCGTCACAAGGGCAGAGATGCCCTTTTTATTTTGTCTTCCATTTTGAAAATGGGCTCTACCTTCATTCTAGAGCCTGGGGGGACTAGAACACGGTCTAGGTGTGCCACTTCTACAACTGATTTTTTACCCTTGGCCGCGGCGTCTGATCGACTAGGATAGGCACAAGCAAATCACTCAACCATGAAAACGCTTCTCATCGCTCTCGTTGCTCTCACTGTTGGCACTGCATATGGGCAGTACGTCCTAGAAGGCATCAATGCTGGAGTTGAGATCATCCAAGAGCAACGCCAGCAATCCTGATTTTCTTAACATTTCAGGGGTTGGCATTCTGACCCCTACCGACTAGAATTCAAGAGTCAACCAACAACGACACCATGAGAGTCACTGACGCCTATCTAATGGAACTACAGATCGAAGATCTTATGTACGACCTAGACCAGGTGGATCTCACCGAGATCGAAACCGAACTGGCAGAACTGGATTCTGCCATCGCTGACGCCATCGCTACCAACTGAAATCATGACTAAGAAAGAAACCTTTCAAGCAGCACGCAACGTCATCACTTCCAAGAATGGAGATGTGACACGCAAAGCACTGCAGACCACTGCAATCCGTAGGGGTCGCACTGCAGAGCAAGCAAGCAAGGCAAGCACGATGCGTCTCGCATTCTGGGCATCAGGAGCACCAACAGCAATCTAGAATTGCTTAAGGTTTGGGGTCACCATACGACCCCTCCATCGACTAGAATTCATTCAAGACAAACAACCAAGATCATGACAGCAGCAACTCAAAACGAAACCTACAACGGTTGGACAAACTACGAAACGTGGAACGCTGCCCTGTGGATGAACAACGATGAGTTCCTCTACAACACTGCTAAGGCGTGTGTGAGATTCGCTGAACCGAACGAGTCACCCTACAGCAAGTTCGTTCGCTGCATGACTGACGGACAGATCGGACGCCACCTAGGCAGCACGGGTGATGACGTGTCATGGGCAGACCCCGCCATCGACAGGGTTGAGATGGACGGCATGATGGAAGGACTCATCGACTGATTGTCTTAAGGTTTGGGGTCACCATACGACCCCTCCATCCTGTAGAATTCAAGAGTCAACCAAACACGACACCATGACTAACATCAACCTCTCCACTGCTAATTGCATCCAACGCATCACCGGCAATGTAAGATTTTATGTGTCACGCCCTTCATCTGCACTTAGTGGCATGGAGTTCTATCCACTTAGTGGCGTTGCCTATTGTGATTGGAAATCTGGTTCAGAATCCATGCATGATTGTAAGAAACGCCACATGCTGTTAGCATTAGTCCCATTCGTAAGTTTGGGTCGCCTCGCTAACAAGATCAAGACCAGCACTAAGTAACACATAGCAGGGGGCACTAAGTAACACTAACTGTGCCCCCACTAAGTAACACTTAGCGCCGACACTAAGTAAAAACCAGTAATGGCGATTAGCGCCCCTATATGTTATTAACCGCTACGTTTAAAATGCATGGGTCCCTCCTAACCTACAAAGGTCCCCAAGCGACTTCTATATATCAAATAATCCCAAAAATTTTCCGAGGTAAAAAACCCTCAAAGGGGTTGATGTCTTCAGACAGAGCGGGAGCGATATATAAAGTGGTCGCAAACATTACGGAATGGACGATTTGGACTACGAGGACTATTTAAAATTTATTTACGATGAGGAAAAAACTATGAAAGAACCAAAGATCGAGTATGAATCAAAGATTGACAAGTTCATCTTAGATTCGCCGGAGGGCGAGCGTTATTATTTTAGGGACTATGAGGGTGCGGAGGATTTTTGGATGTTAAACTTTAAGGAGGATGTAAGTTTGGATGCCTAATTATAAGGAAGTTAACGAGAGTATCGGGGCAGGACCGTCAAACATTGATGTATTGTATGAGACAGGGACGCCAGTAACTCTCAGTTATCCTGCAGGAAGTGCATTAACACCAAGTACAACACAAGGAAAATATTTTTCTGCACCGTCACCAACGTATCGACAGAGTTGGAAATTACCTGTAGAGTTTAGTGAGGATCCTTGTGCTCCGTTAAATTGGTATGTAACAGATTATAGTGATTCTGCAGATCGCATTGTATATTTGGGGGAAGATTTATCAGAGAATTTAAACAATGCATATGAGGGATGTTGTTTTGATGAGAATGGTAATCAAGTAAGTGAACCATCATTAGGACAGGCAAGGGTGACTGATATTATATTGGAGGGTGTGCAGTATGATGTATATGGTAAGATGGGCACAGCATCTGGTATAGAGTATAAGGATGGATGTATATCCACTGGTATGTCATCTATCAGAGCAAGTGAGACATTTACAGTAACATTCAATAGTATGGTTCCGAACATTGGGGGTAGTGCTCCATATTTGGACGATGATGTTACAGTCACATTATTGCGAAGCGATGGGAGTAGTGTTATTGCCACGTCGAGTAGTGGGACGGTAAGTATGAGTGCAGTAGCACCACAGACAATTACAATTAAGGTCGGGGGATATTTTGGGAAAAAACTTTTTCCTGATGAGACGTGGGAGTATTACTACGAAAAAAATTCGGAATACGTACCAAATAGTAATCATTTAAATTTTGAGATTGATATACCAGAGAGAGGAGAAGATCCGAATGAATTTATTGAACCTTATAGGATTGATAAGGACAATAATAGTGGAAGTGTTGTAGATTTAAGTTTAGAAGTACCTGAGGGTGTTTCGTTATTAAAGTATGAGAGTGATCGTACTGAGAGGGAGGCAGGGATTAATCCGATTGAAGGGAGTACGAGTCGTGCAGGACATCGTGATATTGTATTCAATTTTACGACAACGAGTAGTGTACCAGCAATCACATATGTTACCTGGGGTATTGGAGTATCATTATCTGTAGGAGATTACGTATTGATGGGTGGGAGCACATATCATGTGGATGTAGGTGGAACAGTCAGTGGAGGTACTCCAGGCAGTCCTGGGGACCCTACAGCGGTGCCTCCGGTGCCATCTACACCTGGTACACCTGCCGATACTGGACCGAGTGGTTCAGGGTTCTTTGTAGATGAGAGTGGCATTACGTATCGTTATATTCCACCAGAGGGAGTACTTACGAGTATTGGTGCCGGAACATGGAGTACTACATTATATGTGATGAATGATTATTTGGTAGGACAGACAAGATTTGAAGAATTATTAGATGCTGCTGTTGCAAGGAGGGTAAAGTAATGCCAATACCAACCGTATATACACCTATACAACCAGCAACTAGTATTGTAATGAAACCTGTGGTATGGACACCTAATGTATGGACTGGTGTGATATGTCCACCGAATCCACCGGGACTCCCAGAGGTATTTACAGTTACAGTCACTAATTTTGCACCTGTGGTATCACCTGCGGCATATTTTGGTGATCCTGGGTTGATTGTTACACTAACGAGTACAAGTGGTACGAGTGGTGTTGCAGGACCTGGTGGTACAGGAATAGCAACAGCAACCTGTACATTTCCTGGTACGATTACGATGACGGTTACAGGGACTTATACTGACTATCTGTTTCCTAATAAGTTATTCAGATATCGTAATGATATACCTGGTACAGTACCACATGCACCTGTACCTGTACCATCACCTAGTGGATATACTGCACAGTATGGTACATTAACACAAGCGACTGCAATTACCCGTGGTACATATCTAAATCCTATTGGAGGATTGCCTATTTCAGGTACACCACCTGTAGGTATGATTGAGGAAATACCAATTCCTATGCATATGCAGGAATATAATCCAGATCCAAACTATATGATTATTGTAGAGTATACAGTAGTTATTACAAGTAGTTGTGGTATTGGTGCTGGTACATTTCCAATCAAGCAAATTGTGTATGATGACAAGGATATTGCATCAGCACGATTTGTTACTCGTGTAAATACTCAAACCGGTCGTAATCCATTGTTTCCTAAGATTTCACTATGAGAGGTTGTACTTATACTGGTGCTCTATCTACAGGGCATATCTGCTATCCACCTACTGCTCTTCTTCCTCCGACAATTCCAGGTCCACCTGTATTTGTCAATTTTATTTTAGGAGGGCGTATGGGTGATTTATTTGCTCCACATGCGTGTCCATGTTCAAATTGTCCGCCGCCACACCTGGTGAGACCGATTGCACAGGGTCCAGTCAACGTATATTTCAATATGAGACCACCTGGACGCATCGGAGATCTTATTGGATGCGGAGATCGCATCGCTCAGGGGTCATTTAACGTGTTTGCAGGCACGTTTTGACTTGACAAAGCGCAAAATCCTGTCTCTTATACACATCTGACGCTGCCGACGAAGAGGATAGT
>OLHD01000074.1_pt1 | contig 13151 bp, 11 predicted proteins | sample 1609541 | NCBI WGS metagenome assembly OLHD01 (sample SAMN05416870, study PRJEB24817) | seawater metagenome | isolation source: Sea water | place: Canada:Atlantic | collected 2013-11
GCGATCATTGGGGCTGTAATCATCATTTTTAGAGAATTCGTACTCGTTACGCATTGAACGTTGGTTCAAACGATTGGAATCGATGTACATATCCATAAAACGTGCTGCAGCAGCTGGGCTATCATCAGCACCACCGTATTTACCGCCACCACCGTCGGCACCGTAGTTACGGACAGAGTTATCATTCAGTGTCTTGGTGTTGTCAACAGAGTAATCGTAGTTCTGTGTTTGTCTGATTGAATTATCTTGATTTACTTGATTGCTGTCTCCAGCAATACTAATGGGATTTGCTTGGGAAATAGGAGATGCAATTGAATTATCACCTGCAGTTGCATTCCCGGCTGAAGAACCTCTGGAGTTACCCTCGCTACCAGTTTCGTCGTTATTATTGCCCATTAATTGGTTATAACGCCGCATATCATCCTTACCGAAAGTGCCCCCTTGATATGCTTGCGACACCTTCTTTTCATCTAAGCCATCAATACTTGTAATTCCATCACCATATTTAATACCCTCTAAACGCTCGGCACGCGCTTCATCATCTTCAAGAAATTTTTCTCTTGCTTCAGCATTCCTCTGCGCTTGACTTAACTTATCGCCAGCCATACGTTGTTTAGCCATCTTACTATCTATAAATTAAAGCTGTCACTATTGTAGTCCATCTGTAAACTTCCTCTTCTAAGTAGACCACCCATAGTTAGTACCATTGAATCTACAGCGTCGTCATGTGGTGAATGTCCAAAGTTTAGAAGTTCTTCTTCAAGCACATCCCACTTACGCCACTTATTCCAAACAACTTTCTTGTGCTCATATAAACCAAGGACACCGCGAAGCCTTGCAAGTTTGTCCCCTTTAAATCCTTTGACTGGCGATACAGATAGGTTATATAACGCACGCTGCTCAAGAATTATTCTTTTAAAGTCACCCTCAAATGAGTTTTGATAAGCAACGGCTTCAGGCCATATTATGCACGGCGACATTGTTGGAAAGAATTGACCTTCGTCATTCTCAAGAACAATATTCCAATCAGCAAGCATTTGGCAGAGCAGATCCATCTTATCGAGATTGCCCATCGTGCGAGCACGCCGTTGATCGATCATGTAAATTCTGCCTTCTTTGATTCCACCGAGAGTCATGACAGTCCAGTCATTCTTCTCTTTTAATCCAGCACTTAGGTCAATACCTACACCGAGACAATCGTAGTCCTCAGGTACTTCTCCTTTGATAATCAGCTCAGGGGATAATCCAACGTCAGTAGACTTCACTGCTGCATTCAAATACTGATATGCAAACGCAACACGATCTTCCATCTTGCGTTCATTTAGATATTTCATCGACCAAAACTCTGGCCAGTATGAACGCTGCTTACCGTCTGAATCAGTTATGACTGCCTGCTGAACAATCTGTTTCCACTTGTTCTTTGGAACGAATAGCGTGGCGTGAATGTCGTCAAAGTGGAAGCGGGTTCCCAAACAGATAGCCCGTGCACCTTGGAACATCGTTGGTGCGATAACGTTAGACCACGTCTGCTCCATCTCACGGCGAATGTCTGGGTTGTTGATCGAAGCGGCAGATTTGATAGGGTCATCAATAAGCACCAGCTGTGATCGTTTAGAGGTGATTGCACCTTTGAGACCTCCACACGCAATCGTAAAAGCTTCCTCGCCTGCTGTATCAATGCCTGCAAAGTCATAGTCAATACTCCAGTATTCATCTGAACGTTTTATCTTTGAGAGTCTCACCATTGGGAAGACTTCACGGTATTTATTACTTGTCAAAATACCTTTAATAGTTGCACTCTTGGCTCTACTAATGTCAACCATGTATGCAATATATAGTATACGCAACATTTTTTTTGCTGCGGTGTGTCTACCGATCATCCATGCTGCAAATAGTCCAAGCACTGTTGATTTTGCAGATCCACGTGGTGCAAGGATGTCAGTGTTAGGTCCACTAATGCCCATCAGTACTTCGCTGTCTTTACCAGTACACAGCTCTGTATGCCATTCCATCATGTGTGCTGTAGGAGGTTTACCCATATAGCAACAGAAGTCTTTGAAGTCGTCTCTTGCTCTTAATACTTCTGATGATGGTGGTTTAGTTGTAACTTTAGTTGCCGTCATTAATGCTGAACGACGGTATGCTAAAGCTGCACTAGGTATTGCCATATATGTAAGTTATCTTTCCTACAGTCTATCGGCGCTCTGCTTGTCTTTGCGCTTGACGGTTTTTAGCTCTAGCAAGTGCTTTACTTCTTGCAGCTTGTTGTCTTGAAATATCGAATACATAACGCATATCATTCATCAGCTTCTCCGCTTCCATCTGCCTATCGCTTGTAAAGGCTAGACCTTCTAATTCACCAGATGGCATACCAGGCAATCGTTTTGCAAGTATACCTTCTAATCGCAGTGTTCCTACTGTTGCATCTTTAATTTTTGGTAATTCTGGTAGATCACGCATTACTTAACTCGCTATAGATCTTGGCCCATACAGCATTCATTGCATTCTCAATTGGTTCAGCAAACTGCGGATCATCTTTAAAAATCGTTGTCATCTCACGCATTACACGGTCAGCACCAGCAAGCACAAGGCCACGCTTATCTGTTGTCCGGTTCATTTTGTCCGACGTTTCGATGTGACTACGGAGTTCTTTTTCCAAGGCAGCAAGACGTTGGCAACCATTGTCAGCTTTGACTTCGCCTGAGGTAATCGCCATTCGAAGCTCCTGTATATCGGAGTGAAGAGCAGCAATTTCGCTATTAAGTATTTCACGACGGTTAAGTTTCTTATACTTCATTTTTACCCAACGACTCATATCGTTGAATGTGCCGGGATATTGAAGGATTCCTGAATATACCCAAATTTCAATAATGCTTGGTGTCACCTCAGCAAATTCTCTGAAGTCTTCACTCTCAGCAGCAGGCAAGGTATCTAGCCATTGGTCTACATAGGTGAGATAGACCTTACCTGTTGTTGCTTCTTTAGTTGGCATCAGAACGCCCTCGCCATTGAACGACTACGTGCTGACTGACGATTTGCTTTACTAGCATCCAATTGATCTTGATAACCCATTGTTTGACGTGTTTCGTCTCCTGTTACTTTAATGTTTTTTGTTGATGTTAAATTCGTATCCTTAGTAGCGTCAAATGTTCTATCTGCTCCATACATACTTGCTTTTCGTGCCTGATCAGCTTGGTAGTTAGCTGATCCAGCTTGTGTTGTAGCTACATTTTCTGCACCAAGCCTAGATTGAGTGGCTCCATACCTAGAAGCATCTGCAGACTGTTTAGCTCCATACATAGATGCACCGGCTTGTGTAGAAGCAACATTCTCTGCTCCTACTCTTGATTGAGTGGCACCATATTTAGAAGCATCTGCAGACTGTTTAGCTCCATATTTAGAAGCATCTGCTGCTTTTGCTGAGCCATACTTAGAAGCACCTGCTTGTTGTGCTGCACTATATCGCTGTGCATTAGCTGATTGATTTGCTGAATATTTAGTCGCATCAGCACCAATCTTTTGGCCCTGTACATTATATTCACCCTGTACTTTTGCTAAACCTCTATCTTGCTGACCTTGGACTACAGAGGTTAATCGATCTTGCTTACCTTCTGTTTCTGTCTGTGTTCGATTGATTTCACCTTGAGCATTTAACGTTCCTAGGTCACGTTCATTTTGATTATCAGCAAATTTATCTTGTGCATCGAACTGTGCATCCATCGACTGCATTCCATAGTCGAATTCTTGTGCCATATTTACAGCAGTATTTCTTTGCTCCAAGTCAGCAGCTTGAGTCATGTTTGACTGAGCAATCTCAGACTGAGAGTATGCCATGTCTTTGGCTAAGTCTGCGTCAAAAGCTGACTGCACCATATTGGCTTGATAGTTTCTCTTTATCGCACGTCCTTCTGGATCATCTTTGTCTGGTTTAAAATTGTTAAAGTCATTCGAGACTTGATTAAAGTTATACAAGCCTTCTGAAATACGCCCTTTTGTATTTTTTGCATTCTTGTTTTTTGCATTCTTGTTTTTTGTATTCTTGTTTTTTGTATTCTTATTTGCAGCCATTTTTTTGAGCGTTAACTATATGCCACTATTCTATCTATTATCTTTACTACAATGGATAGAGGTTATGCGTTAGGTATATGCGTTTTGCATCTCTCGGTGGTAGTAATGCTGCTAACTATGCAGCAGCAGGTAAAGCTGTAGCTGATAGTGCTGCCAGAATGCACGCTGTTCAACGAAAGGCTAGTCCTGATTATGCAGGCTTATCTAGAGTTGCTATGCAGACGGCATCAAATGAAAAAATTGCAGGAATAAGAGCTGAAGAAAAATTAACTCAAGTTGCAACTAATACATATGCAAATGCAAAACAGAATGATTATAAAATTGACTTGTTTAAGACTAGAGAAGGTCTTGAGAATAAACTACGTATGGCAGGTGGCCTCGCAGCTATTGGCAAAATTGCAGGAGCTGGGTTCCTTGCCTCCAGGGATAATACCAAGGGACGAGAATATCCTTCCAATAGTGATGCACGTAAATCACTACTTGAAGCAAATAAAACTACCAAAGATGAAATTAACAGCAGGCGCGAAAGTGCTACCGCTGGTCTTATTCCTCAGTCCTCTTCCACTGCAGGAGAAAGTAAGCCTGGGAAAGTAACTAGTGCAGATGGATCGTTAGTCTCGTCTGCACAAGCACTAGATGCCGGTAAAGGTTCTGCTGGTCAAGGTGGTCAATACAATCTTCAGCAAATGACTGACTTTGCTATTCAAGGAGGATTTTCTCCTGAGAATGCTCGAACTATGGCTGCAATTGGTATGGGTGAATCTGGCGGTAACTCTGGTATTGATACAGTGCAATCTGGATTAGATCCTAACAAGTCAAATGAATATTCAATTGGTTTGTCTCAAATTAATGTGCAGGCACATCAGAGTAAATTAGACAGAAGAGGTTGGACCGAAGCAGACCTTCGTGATCCTGTTAAAAATATGACAATTGCTAAAGAAGTCTACGATGAGGTGGGCAGCTTTAAACCTTGGTCTGTATTCCAAAAAGGATTACATCAACAATACCTGAATTAAAGAGCGAAGGCTCCACCCAGTGAACCGAGTCCAGACATAAGCTGAGCAATCATGCGATCACGTTTATCCATAGAGCGTGATTCACGATCATATGCCATACGCTTATCTGCTAGCTCACTATCCATTTGTGCAATCTGTAGTGTAAGATTCCTATCTGCAGATGCGGTCTCACGATCAAACTTATTATCAAGACGTGCCATCTCCATTTGATTGGCAGCTAACGTCATTTGATTTTTGTTATTTTCTCTCGTGACACCTAGTGTTTCACGCTGAATTGCTGTATTTGCATTCATTGCTGCACTTTGTTGTGTTCTGCCTACTTTTACATCATCTATTTGGGCTTGTTGGGTTGGTGTAGGTTTTTCTGCTCTTGTTCTCTGTCCTTCTGCAATTGTGCCAGATACATTACCAACCGTAAGCTTACCATCACCTAGTTGTGTTCTAATTTGTTCTTCAGTCAATCCTGAATTTTGAACTTGTCTTTCAATTATTCGTGAATTATCTAGTCCTTTCTTTTGTTCTGCAATTGAACGTGCACCAGGGGTTAAACCTTGCATCCACCAAGCCAAACCCTCTCGCTTTACTTTCCCATTTTCACCTAGTGAAATGCCAGAGGATACGGCATCTGTGAACGTATCTTGAAAGAAGTTTCCAGTCTCAGTTGATTTAGATAAACGTTGAGCCCTTTCTGCGGGAGTTTCATACAAAGATGACATTAGTTTTTTCCTCTTTCCACAATTAACATCTGTTATTATCTTTTTCTATTTTACACAGTTGCTAATGCTTGTTTTGCTTCAAGCATTCCAATGCGTGCCTCAAGCTCTTGGTTAGCACGAACGAGTAGTCCGATTACATCACCAGTGTCGATGGCAAGCTTACCGACACTCTCATCAAAGTAGGTAGCGTCAGGAAGAACTTTCTGAAACTCTTGTGCAATAAAGCCATGATGCATACGTTCTGGGCTTGAGCTGAACTCTTCCTTGTAATGGAAGGTGACAGGTCTCAAGTTACGTAGGGTCTCAAGTGCAGTATCAATACGCTTCACGTCAAACTTGGTTGTCTCGTCACTGAATTTTATCAGTGGAATAGCAGCACTTGCAATTTGTCCAAAGGCACTCAAGAATCCACCTGTCTTCTTTGCTTCTGCTTCTGCTTCTGCTGCTTGCTTTTCCGCTTCAGCTGCTAGGGCATAACTTTTAGTCTGACCATAGGACTGAATACCTGAAGCCATCACACCAGCTTTTGCATTCATTGCTGCAGTCCTTTCCTCAGAAGCATTATTCATTGCTGCATTTGATAGATTTTCAAATGGATTTGTTTCTCGTAGTGTAGAAAATGAGTTACCTATATCTACTGCACTAGCTGCTGCAGAGTAGTTACCACCACTCGCTCCTGATTGAAGAGAGATTGGTGTAAAATCTACATTATTTCTTGAACCTGCAAAACGCATGACTGTATCTCTATGTTCCTTCTAGTTTATCAAGTTCTGCATAATAAGCCTCATTACTTGCAGCATTACGCCTACGTCTTTCAGCTTCTAAGAGATTACCTAAAGCAATACCACCTGCAGCACCTGCTGTTGCTCCAAGCATTCCTCGTTTCACTGCATCAGGATCAGGTGTTCCATAAAGATCACCACCTTGGCGATAACGCTTTCCACGTCTTACACCTAAAGCTCCTCCAAGTACAGCAGACGCAAATGGCACACCTGCTGTAGTCAAAGGTAATGATCGTCCTAAGAACTGGAGCTCTGGTCCATGAATACCGTCACCCGTTGCTTTAACAACACTTCCAGGTAGTGGATTAATTTTACCATCATCAAATGGATTCAGATCTAATGCCTTGTCATATTTAAATGCTTTATAGGCGTTGTACTCACCTTTACTTACATCTGGTCTTACTTTCTTGAATTCATCATAATCGAGTAAATTTCCGGTTCTTCCTAATAGATACTTTGCCGCAACCTCACCTACAACATTTGATGTTTTTGATGGATCATCAGGACTTGGCATCACTGCTTCGTAACCTTCAGCTCCACCAAATGGCGTCAGTAATCCCAATGCATTATTGATCGCAACTCCTGTAGGAATTCCTAAGGCTGTAACGTAACCACTTCTATAATTCTTCTTTGCTGCTTGACCATCTTTTTGAAAAACTCCAGGAACTCTTTCTAGCTTTCCCTGAGCGTTCTTTTTAGCCCATCCTATCTTTTCAAGAGCATTTAGATCTTTGTAAAGGGTGTCACTTTTCTGAGATCCATATAAGTCTTGATTAATTTGTGCAAGAATCGCTTCATTGATAACATTCCCCGAAGCTTGTGCTGCATTCATTAACCACCAAAAACTACGTGTTGCGTCTTGAGTGAGATCAGCGCCGAGTGATCCAATCACTTGACCAGCTTGTCCCGCTCGTGTGGGAAGCAATCCATATCCTGCAGCTCTTCTTGCATCGACAGCTTCTGGCGTAGCTTTCCCTAGAACTTCACGAACACGAGTTGAAACTGGATGCGTTGCTGTCATGTTGACAAAACGCTGTGCATCATTATCTAACTCACGACGTTTACGTTCGTCATAAAACATCTGAGCACGATCATCACGGCCAATGCCGTAATCTAGTGCTACACCTTCTTTGAACTCATTTACCGCATCAAGCCAACTCATTAACTTAGTCCATTTGTATACAAGAATTCATCACGTACACCAGGAACTAGTCCAGCACCTGCAAGTGTCTGTCGTCTAATCTGTTCAGCAAACTGTGCTTGTTGTTCAGCACTCATGCGTTCATATGCAGTCTGACCTGATCCACCCATCAAACTATCTTTACCTCTTTGCAATCCATCGCCTACTGACATTCCGACCATATCGCCACCAATAGAACCTGCCATATCTGCCATGAAGCCAGCAGTGTCACCAAAACGCTGACCTGCCCGACCTAATGCAATACCACCAAGTCCACCACCAACTGCAGAGGCACCACCTGCAATCAGTTTATCGCCAATGTCACCAGGTGTTGTTGCAGCAGCTAGTCCACCAAACATAAGATCAGGTGCTAAGCGTCCAACGATTTGACCTTTATTCATTTCACCAAAGATTGCTTTACCTAGGCCACCTTGAAATGCTGCATTGTTCAGACCTTGTCCAGCCATTCGTGCACCTGTTCCTCCAAGTACACCTGGGATTGATGCACCTGCTTTCATTGCACTTCCTACTCCACCGGCAGCTTTAGCAGCTCCTCCAAGTCCTACTAAACCTTTAGCTGCAGTTAATGCAGATGCCAGCTTTGCACCAATGCCCAACTTTGCAGCTAACACTCCTGCTGCTGTTATTAATGGAAAGGCCATTATGTTTGCTCCTGCTGAGGCTGGGGATTCGCCATATTCATTCTAGCTTGATTAAACTCTGCTCCTTGATTTGACATCCCGAACATACCCATCCAGTTGCTAGTACGTTCCTGCTCTACTGGATCATTCATCATGGCAGCAGCACGTGCACCGGCTGGTCCAGCCATTCGTGCTTTACCTATAACACCTGTTGCATCTCTTTCAGTTGCACCATCGAGTATTCCAAAATTTGTTGGTTGCTCTTCTGCTTGTGCTTTAAGATCAAGTCCTTGCTTTATGTCTTGTGGTGAATAAATCATCGGTACATCTCCTGTTCACGGTTGTTGCGCTCGCCGTTAATTAGACCGTCGATTCCAGCCAGTGCTGCAACTCCACCACCTGCAATAGCAGCGTTACGTCCGTATCCACGTATTCTTCCTAAGTTGCGGACTGATTGACGATAATCAGCTTCTGAGCGCACATTAGTCCTGTAGCTGTTGGGTCCATCAGCTTTAAAGCTTCCACCAAATGCATATTCTCTAGGTGGTGGCGATGCGGATAGCGGTGGGATCTTGCTTGTTGATGACTGACGTTTTGCTACTTCATTACTAATTCCGTTACCAGTCCCTACTGGTTGACTCCATGGATCGGGAGCGGTCTCGTTGTAAGTAATGCCTGCTAAAGCCTCTTGCATTGGTGCAGCTTTTTGAGCCATCACTGGTTTCGCAATTGCTAGATCAGATGGTGCTTTGACTGCTCCTCGGCCAGGTCCTCCCATCCATCCACCACGTACAGCAAGTGGGATTGGATCTGTTGGTGGATTCACTACTGCTGATGTTGCTTGTAGCCCTTGTACTGCCTGTGTATTTGCAAACTTAGGGTCGTCGTAAACTTTCATTCGTGGAACTTCGTACCCACCAAATATTGTTTGTCCAGTTGCACGCACGCCAGCAGGCAATGTAAGACTCGGTGCTGTATAGCTACTGTTCCTGTTTGCATTCATTTGCCTATCACGTTCTCTCCATTGACTCATTAATGGATCTTCTGCAGTCGCTTCTGACCCAAATGTAATAAGGCCTCTGTCATTTGATACGCGTTGAGCTTCTCTTTTAGCATCAGCAATTTGTGATCTGCGCTCAATTTCATTTGCAAATTTTGCGTTAGGTCCTTTTGACTTAAAGCGCTCAGCAGGGCTTAGCTTTGAATCTGCCTTTGATAAGAAATAAGCTTTTGCTACTCCCTCTCCTGATACTGCCCCCATTGAGCTACTCTGAGCGTCATTTAATTCGCTACTACTTAATCTCTCTATACCTGCTCTTTTATCTCCTGAAAGCACTTTAAATAAGGGTGCTACAGAACGTCGTATTTCTTTAGACTTGGATGACCTTGGATTAAGTTGTGCCTGTCTTTCAAGTTCGTAATTAACTGCTCTTTGATTGTATTCTCCCAACGTAGCCATACGCACTCCAGGATCAGTTAGCTCAACACCACCACCGGGTATATTACGCATAATACTGTTATATATCCCAAGTGGCTGAATTTCATCTGATGCAAGATACGTACCATTTACTCTTCTTCTATTTGAAGAACTTCCTGGTTCGAATACAGAAGCCGGATAAGCTACCAAGTTTCTTGCAGTTCTTGTCCCTACTGAGGTACCTTGACCTGCTTGAAATGCATCATTTTGTAATTCGTTTACACTACTTAATCGGGCTAGTTCTAATTGATATAAAGCTCTTGATAAATCATTCTGTGCATACTCACGAGTATTGCCTATTGTTAGTAAGTCAGAAACTGTTGGATTTTCCAAAACAGTTTTTGTGTCTCCAGTCCTGTAAGAAAATTCTTCATTAGCATCCATCTTTGCTTTAACATAATAGTTAAAGAAATTTGATAGATCATCTACACTTCTTATATTGCTCAAGTTAGGATCTACTGGGCTGCCTTTAATTTTTAGCTTTGATAGTCCTTGATTAAGTGCTGCTAGTTGTTTTCCAATATCTACCTGCTTTAATTGTTCTTCCTGAAGCTGAGGTGCAATAGTATCCATAACCCAGCTTCTTGTTTTATTTAACGGGGCATCAGAAGCTTGATCTTTGGTTACTTGAATTGGCATACCGTCTTTATCTGAATAGATACTTTCATAAAAAGGATCTCCACCAAATACTTCTGCAACTCGGTCTGCTACAACTTTATCAGCGGCAGATGGTTCTTCAAAGAGCATTCTCAACGCTTTGCCTCTATTTATATCTTCACCAACATTAAACTTACTTGAATCCTTTGCATTCCCAATACTACTAATTTGTCCAATAGAATCTAGACTATTATTTGTAAAATAAGGTAATGATTCTCTCTGGCCAGGTTGCACGACTCCAGTAGCTTGCGTCCGTGGATCAATTAGGCTTACTGGACCTAACTCTAGTGTTTGAAGAATATTTTTAATTCGATCACTATTATAAATTTCTTTGTCAATTATTCTTGTATCAATCCCTGCTTGTTTATCACTTCTGGCTCTAGCTTTAGGACTCACATCCAATTCTAATCTGCGTTGAACTTCCTTTGCCTGAACTAATGCTGGACCATTCAGTGTGCCTGAATTGATTACTTGCTCAAGACGTGCCAGCTCATCTAGACCACTTCTTGCTGATGTTGGTTGCTCACGATAATCATCTCTCCATCCTCCGTTTTCTTCATCAATATATGGGAACTTTATATCTCTCTCTTTTGCGGCTCTTACAAAGCGTTCAGGAACTGGCATTCCGTCTTCAATATAAATACTTTCACCTTCGAAGTTGCGTGGGTCTCCTTTCACTCGATAGCTTCGAGTGAGTGCATTTGGATCTCTTTTCTGAGATGCTTTTTCAATTTCAGCTTGAGCTTGTCCATAATCAGCAGTTTTTCCACTTCTAGTTGATCCACCAAAGTTCTGCATACCGTCTTGAGTGCCTTGCTCTCCAAACTCAACAACTGAGTTAGGAACAGTCTTAATTCCCAGAATTGATTGATTTTTTCGGTTGTCTTCAGCTAAGAAATCTTCTGCTGCCTGCTCATTCTCTGCTCGCTCCGCTCGTCGCGCCTGAAATTTTTCGGATCTCTCTTTAATTTTGCGTTTTTTATCAGCTAGACCTGCATCAACTAAGTCTTCTACTGAATAACTGTCGTCAACGATAGGTGCAGCTGCATATGCACCATTAATTATCAGATCGTTAAGTGTATCGGCCACATTAATAACTTCAAACCTTCCACTATTGTAGAAAGTTTGAGATACTTACTATTAACTGAAGATCTTGGAATAATCGACTTCAGGTTTTTTACCTGTCGGCTTATATCCACCTTTATTCTCGAAGCTTGGAACATCTACGCCGTTATTAATGTTGAATGCAGTTGTATCTAGAATAGAAGTGTCGATTGGTGCACTGATAGTTTCAGTACGCCCGAATGATTGCTTCACTCCAGGCTTCTCAATAGTCAATGGCTCTTGTGCCTCTACTGGTGTCGCCGCATTCTTGTTCTTATCAATATGTGCGGCTAATAAGGACTGAGCAGTGGATTTACCGTTGGATATGTCGCGAGCTTGTCCACGATTAATGGCAATTGCTTGGTCATCGCCGGATTCACCGCTCATATAGTGCTGACCACCCGCATATACGACGTCATTTACTGCATCTCGCCGCTGTAATCCAGTCAAAGGGTCAGGAGCGTCCAAAAATGCACTTCTCGCGGCCCTTTCACGGTCGCCACTGGAGAATTTACTCATATATGAGTTGATTCCAGCCGTATCTGCCAGTGCTTCGTCCAGTGATCCGCCCGGGTTACGGCTAGATCCGCCTTCGATACGGGCAGCGTCGGGATTAAACGTGTCTCTGTCCGTGCGTTCGCGTGATGATGCAAAAGCTTCGCTTTTGTCGCCGCCGAAATCTGCGATTGAGTTCCCTGTTACGCCAGGTGCTGCAGCATTAAAGCTCTGTGTCTTAGGAGGTGTCACACTAAAAGGATTACCTTGCGTTTCAGGTAGCTGACTAGACGTGAACGCAGCGTATCTTTGGTTCCCTTGTGCAGCAAGCAGGTCGTTAAAACTACTGTTGGCGTACTCAGGTACGAATGCAGCGGATACTCCACCACTCATTTTCAATCCATCTTGAGTGCCGCCCGTTGGAATCTCGCGAGTCTCTTGCCTTGCACCAGGATTTAGATACTCACTCAAGGTCGCCTTCTCTTCTGGCTCCATTGTTGTATTAGGTTTTTCATATCCCTCATCCCATGGACCAGGCTTGCGCTCACGAGGAGGCTTAGACAATGAATCACGTCTAGGATCATTGTCAGGAATAACATTTCTAAAGCCCGAACCGTAAAATCCAGGCTTTGTCGGTACTCCAGGTTTCCCTTTCAATGTACCGTCTGCGACACCACGACTTGTAATATCACTAACGATTGCTGTTCCCGCCAGGGCGTATGGGTTGGCTGTAGATGCAGCGGCAGCACCTCTGCGTACAGTATTTAATACTTGATTTCCACCGCCAAGTTTTCTAATCGCATCTGCTCCAGCCTTAGCATCTCTTGCCGTTTGAGCTTGTGAGCTTGTAGGAGGAGGTCCAGGCTTTTGAAACCCAGGCATTTGCATAATTTTATTTTTCCATTTATCAAGAATATTCTGAGGCTTATTAGCAGCAGCGTCTCTTGCGGCTTGATCTAATACAGCTTGTGGAAATGGCTGTCTCTTATACACATCTGACGCTGCCGACGAAGAG
>OLHD01000078.1_pt1 | contig 12351 bp, 8 predicted proteins | sample 1609541 | NCBI WGS metagenome assembly OLHD01 (sample SAMN05416870, study PRJEB24817) | seawater metagenome | isolation source: Sea water | place: Canada:Atlantic | collected 2013-11
GATCTACACTATCCTCTTCGTCGGCAGCGTCAGATGTGTATAAGAGACAGGTCAATATCTGCAGTTGCTTCAGAAAATTCACCAGTTCCTTGACCAGTGACGTAGATATATGTACCATCATTACTATCAATGGTGCCAGATGCTAAGGCAGTAACACCATCAGTGTCATAGTAAGTGATTGTATCACTAGCATTAAATGTACCAGTAATATTATTAAGTTTTAATCTAGTTTTACCTGCACCTTTAAAACCAGATCCGCCTGGGTTTTCACCCTTAATACTATCGGCAGCAAAATATGTGAATGAATTTAACCACTCAGCACGGGCACCATTCTTGAGATACAGACCTACTGCATTGGGTACAACAAATGTACACTCGTTAAACAGTAGTGCTGCTTCAGAGGATGATGCATCTACACTTGATCCATCTACTAAGGCACCCCTACCAGCGTCTCCAACAGCGAATCCACGGGGGTCTGACCCAGATACACTACTCCCTTGTGTAATTACGCTACAGCGTTGAATATATGGTCTTCTTCCGTCAGCAGAGACAACATATGTTGACTTTAATCTAAATCCATATCCAGTGTCATTTGATGTATTGTAAAAGAATTCTTTTACACAAATATCTTGAATGGTGCAATTGCCTTCAATTAAGAAAGCATCAAGTTGATTAGTACCAACCGTTGGTTTAATAAATGTTGATTTTGAACTATCTCCCGTAATAGTTACTCCCACAGGAACAGTCAGTGGGAATGTTTCAGTAAACGTACCAGCAGCAACAACAACAGTATCACCCTCTTGAACATAATTATCAAGAGCATACTTTAATGAAGCAAAGGAAGTCGTTGGAGTTTTACCCCAAACATTTGCTCCAGTAGTTTCCCCATGGCGAGGGTTTACAGAACCAAGGGTTGCTTGATCAGTTCCGTTTGTCGAAACATACCAAGTTTTCCCAACACCATCAGTGATGGCACCTGAGAGCATTGAAGGAACAATTTTTTCATCGTTCGGATCCGCATTTAGGACTTCAACAATATTGCCATTATTGTTGACGAATAGCGTCCTATCATTAATATTAAGTCCAACTTCCTTGTCTGTAAGATCAGAAGTCGTCGGTACTGAGTTCGGAGTTAGGGATCTCTTTAGCTTGATTCTGCTTGCCATTTATAGCATTCTCTGAATGTGACTGTTCTATGATACTATTTAACCGATTCGTTAAATCCGTATTTCTCGCTTCCAACACAACATTAGTAAGAGTCAAGTCAGTCACCCTTTTTTGAAGGGTAGAAATAAGGACATTTACATCTAATTCATTATTCATTGTTTAACCTCAGGTGAAAGTTCCCCCATCAATTGTATCAGTCCAGACGGGAACTCCTGCAGCAGTAACTGTCAGGATCTGGAATGATGTAGCAACGTCAGGTCCAACGCCTGGGTTTGCCATATTTGCAGCAGCGGTCTCTAATAGTTCACTATTACCATTTCCGTAAAGAATGCCGTTAGTATTGAACTCAGATCTTCCCGTACCGCCTTGCTTGACTGCAAGATCAACATCTAATTCAAGATCACCCAGTAATACTGTGCCTCTTGAAACTGAAATTGCAGTTACTCTTAATTGCAAGTCATCTGCACCAGCAGAACCACCAATTAAGTTACCAGCAATGGTGAGTAAATCACCTTCTTGGTAATAAGTACCAGCACCTACAATTGAAATACTTCCAATTGCAATAACGCCAGAAGCATCGCGAGCAACTGTAACTGTAAATCCATTACCTACTCCACCGGTTGGTGTTAGGTTGCTATAAGTTTGACTTGCAGCAGCAGGTAAAGTAGTAACAACTAGTTGGTCAAGATCATCCTGTTCAATTTTAATTGACTGTACAGAACCTTTTACATGAGTGAAGATGTTATTGGTATTAGTAGCATCTTCAATAAATGTAAATGCACCAAGACCATCTTCTCCTGCAGTTCTATCAAATCCAAAGAATCCATTTTTAATTGCAGACCCATTGTGGTATGAGTATTGAATACCACGATCCATGCCATCATTAGATCCTTGAGTTATGGTGACATAATCACCAACTTCAAGTTGAGAAGAAATGCCAGAATTTAAAGTAAGTATTGTCGTTTCAAATACTGTTTGATCAGTTGCATCTTTTACTAAACCTACACTTTGTGGAGTTCCAGTATTGCCATCAGTAAGAGTGTCACCTTCATAAAAAGGAGATGTGTATAAGAGACAGGAACTAAGAAGAGTAATTCTTACAGTACTTGAAGTTTGCGATTGGAATGTACCAACCTGCTGATAAACACCACCATCATAATGATAAATTGGATCTCCAATACTTGGTGATGCAGAGAACCCTGCATCGGTATGGAATACAACTTCAAGTTGAGTAATAGTTCTTCCACCCGTACCAACACCAGTACCCGTTACAAGACCACCAGTTGCAATTCCTGATGGATTGTCAACATTAAGTGTTGTTCCTGAAGATGGTGCCTGTGAAGTAATGGATTTCTGTGAAGTAGTATCACCAATATTAAATACTGGATCATTCACTGTCATCTCGGTTGAGTTAACAGTAGTGGTCGTACCAGCAACTTGGAGGTTACCACGAACAATCAGATCACCAGCAGCATCTCCACTTCTAGGATCAGGATCTAAAATAATTTGACTACCTGCATTCGTTGAAATGGTATTGCCATCTAAACGAATATTATCAAGATTAAACTGACCAGTTTGGTTGATAGTACCAGTAACGCTTTGAGTTCCATTAAAGGTTACATCAGCATTGAACGTAGTAGTTGATTCAACAGTCAGAATATCAGTACTAGCAGTACCGAGAGTTACATCATCATCAACTACAAGATCCTTGATCCATGCAGTTTGAGCAACACCCAGACCACCAGCAAGTTTTACTGAACCAGTAGTAGAGTTTGTTGCGTTTGTAGTGTCGTTAAATTGAATTGCAACACCATTATCATAAGTCCAATCTGCACCATCAACTCTAAGGGTGTCAGTTTGACTTTCATCATAACGAATGCCAGTGTTCTTATCACTACCGAAGTAGATACGCATATCATCTTGAATGCGTAAGTCAGGTACAGTTGCACCTACTCTTTTAATATCTAATGCTGAATCGCTATCAGTAAACAGTAATTCAACATCTCCAGTAGTACCAAATTCCAGTTCTTGTCCATCTTCAATGACAAGTTTACCTGTACCGTTCGCTCTGAAGATCAGATCAGTATCTGTCGTGTCAGTTTCTACAACGTTAGCATCAATGTTAACGTCATCAACTCTAAATCTATCTACCTTAGAATTACTATCAACAATAACTCCAGAAGATGGAGTCAATGTTCCATGAACATGATCAAGTAGGTCAGTAAAATACTTACCACCAATAATTTGAACTGCAGAATTATTATCTCCGACGAAAACTCTATCGCCACGATTGACCTGTGTACCAGCACCAACCGTAAGAGCAAGTTCGCCAAATTCTAGTGAAGAAGGTACAACTGTATTTGTACTTCTTTTAATTAGGATGGTTGATGCCATCAGAATGATCCTCCGTTTACCGTTACGTTATTTAATACATTACCAGATTCAAATCTACTTGTAGATTGATTATAGATTAAGAGATAACCATCTCCTAAACCATTAGTGTTCGTGTCAACATCACCTAAGTTTTGAATTGTTGCAGCACCGCCTAGCGCCACCCTCGACACTTGTGGTGAAATTTGATCTCCAAACCTAATCCTTGCCATTAGAGTGTTACTCCTTCTACTACTGTTAATATACCTTCTAATACTCTAGATTTAATCCCACTAGAATCAGTCAAAACTACATCATAAACATATCTACCTGGGGTCATAGCAGCAGTAACAGAATTGGTCAGTGCTATGGTAACCGACCCTGAATTTTCTGGAGGATTGATATTAACCTGCATAGTGGTAGAAGAACTACTACTATAGTGCTTTTTAATCAAACATTCTCCAGTAAAACCAGTCAAATCAAACTGCGATCCATTGTCATTAGTTACAAAGAAGGTATTTTGAAAATCACTTCCCTGATAAACAACTAAATTAGTTACCGCAGCTAACATTAGGTATATCCTATATCATCAAGTATTTATACCATCAACTAACTTAAGTAATAATTGCTTTATTTCTGAAAGTTCAGTTTTTAAAGCAGCAACTTCTTTTGCCGTTGATTCTATTTTTTTATCAGAGTTATTTCTGTTTTTAGAAATAATTTTATATTTTTCAAAATCTGATTTATTTGTATTAATTACTGCACCACTTTTTGGATCACGGTAAAAACTATCGTGACCCTCAACAGGTATCAAGCTAGAGCTATGCATCTTAAATCTTTAAGTAATGGTACAACTGCCTGGTTTGTAGATCTCATACGAATCTTAACCTGGAACTGAGTAAATGTAGCATTGGTGTTACCACCAGAGGCAACATCAGTAATATCATAATCGAATTTATAATCTTTGAAGAAAAATTCATCCTGAAGAGAAGCGTAATTAGCAGTAGTAAGTTCTTTCCAATTCACTTGATTTGGATTAGATTCTTCACCTGATAATGCTTTAATATAAACGTCAATATTACATGAACTACTTGGATTGAAAGCGCCAAATTCTATTCTTAATCCAGTACATGCATTTTCTAATGTTACTAATTTTGTAATATAATTTGCAGGGTTAAAATCTTCAACTGCTTCAGAACCAATATCAGTATAATCAGTAGCGTTGTTTAAGAAGTACTCTTTATCAACGCTTCCATCAGTGGTTCCATCAAAGTTAGCAATTCTATTTGCACTAGTAACTAAACTAATTCTCTGAGTATCAATGATAGGAGTTAAATTAGATTTTGTACTACTAAGTTCAAGATACAGATTTGCAGAAGTACTGCCCTGCATTTGATTAGTTTCATTAACAGCAGATGATATTAATCTAGGAGTTCCATATTCATTATTTTCATTAAGAAGAACATTGTAAAAATTAGTTTCTCTTATGTATGAAGGTTGTTTAGGAGTAGAAGAACTTGTTGGATCAGAAAATTCTGAAGTTTCTAAAGAAGTTCCAGAAGTTGATTTATAGGAAGCAACTACTGCAGTACCTGGCAATTCAATAGAATTAACTAATGGTAAAACGTTATGATACATAACGTTATTACTTGCATATACTCTAGAACCACCAAAGGTAAAGTTGAGTGGACCACTGGATGTTCTGGTAATTGGAATTGCAATTTGATAAGAATCTAGTGTTATCCACTTTAAGTTGCTATGAACTTTATTGATATAAGTTAGAGGAACTCCATCTTTCACATAGTTCTCAACAATCCACTTATCTGAAGTTTTAAATCCTCCGTTTGGAATTGATCCTTCAACTCTATTAATTGCAGTAATTGTATATGTACCATTAGATGGATCTTCAGCACTCACGCCACCATCTGGATTGTAAGTATAAATTGCATCTCCAATTTTTAAATAACCTGGATTTGAAGCACTTGGAGTTGTTCCATCAATATTAGTACTATATGCAAAATAAGTACGATTATTTTTGAGAGTAACACCAGTAGCTGGAGTGCCATTCCAATCTGCTGCTAATTCTGCATATTCCTCCGTACTTACTCCTTTAATATCAACAAAAGATGAAGGATCATGCATACCATGATTATAATGATTGACCTTCATATAATTACCATTAACAGTGAGTTCAATAGGATCATTCCTCAATACTGAGTACTGATTTAGTCCACTAGTATCAGCTTTCATTTTAATCACAGGTTTCTGTGAAATATCAAATTCTGCTCTGTATATGGTAAATTTAAGATCCTGTAGTTGATTTGCTGTCCATGTAGATGCGTTTTGTGATTTAAACAGAACACCAGCATATGGTTGCTCAGAAATTCTATTACCATTAATATCATCTTGTCCCATTTCAGACAACCATACTTTATATTCTACAGAAGAAGTTAAGATAGCAAAGCAATATTCTTTCTGTTCTCCAAGATATACAGGAGTTGGAAATTCAAATGTTGTTACAATACTAGCATCATCTGAAAGATTAACTTGTGAAGGAAGTTTATTGATAGTTGATAAGACGGTTGGTCCTGGATATCCATTAACCATTTCTCTAATCTGTAAGGTAACAGGAAGAGTTTTATCTTTAGTTCTAAAGAAAATATCAATTTTAGATACAAATACACCACCGGATTCTTCTACTAAGAATGATTGTGCGAGAGGGTCAAACCATCCACCAAACTGAGTTGATGAACTAGAGGAACTACTAGTAAGAACTCTACTTTCACTAACGTTATTTTGAACAACATCTGAATTCCTAACCAAAAGAACATCTTGTTGCTTACTAAATGTGGTTCCAGAAGCACTATAAGTTCCAATTACAGAACTATCTACTTCTCCTGGCACGAGAGAATTAGTTACAGAATCAGTTAATCGTAGTGTAGATTCTCCAACTTTCCATCTTGGATTACCCTCTTCAGATGGTTCTGGAATAAACACCGATAAATGCAGACCGCCAGATTCATCTGCAATCATTTTTTTGCCTGTTACAGTGCAAGTTGCACCACTAGTCAATCCAACTAAAGTATCACCTTCAAGTACATATCCCCCATATTCCGAAGCACCTAACTCATTCATACTTTCAAGATTTAAATTTAATATTGAAGTATTTGCTGAATAATTTTGAGGCATTGTATTGCCCGTATATGGATCAATTAAAATATCTACATCATAGTAACTTCTAGGTGAAACAATTTTTGATCTAAACTTCCTATTAACATTACCAGATACTACAACATCCTCATCTACACTGAATGAAACTGTACTAGTCACATTAACTTGTAAGAATTTTGGAGTAGAGTATGCGTTTATATCTCTACCTTCTAAGAAAGAATAAACCCGAATATTTGGTTTTAATCTCTGAGAATTAATTTGAATATTTCTAGATCTTTTCCAATGAGCATACTTAATATCAACAACTCTATCTCCAAGAACTTCTCTATCAACTCTAGGAGTAACTGAAGGTCTAATACCAGTTCTGGTCTGACCAGTTCTAGTAGTGGACGATGAAGATGAAGTCGTAACATTTCGGATTGGAGCACCGCCGTTAGTTCTTTCAGTTCTTGTTGAAGTACTACTGCTGCTGCTAGTACTTGACCAAGTGGTTTGCCATGCATTCCATTCAGTTGGTCCAAACCCAGTATTAGGATCAATTTCATTTGCCCATAATGTAGCAGCATAATCACCTGCTACCTCAGTAAGAGATTCTGGCAAACGAATTTCATCAACCCAGTCATCAATTGCTGGGGTGATTGTCATAAATCCAACCCAAGATACGACAGCAAATGGGTTGACGTTTTCTACACCAGAAGCAAATGGTTGATTGACCATAACCTTATGGGTATAGTCAAGCATAAGTGCATCACCCTTAATATAATTTGTAGGAACTTCTTCGTAAGTTAATGGTACGTTAGTTGTATAATGTTGAGGTCTCAATTCTCCCAACGCCAGATCCATAGAACAACGGTAATTTGGATGACTAGATTCGCCAATATTATGCGAAGTGAAGTTATCTACAAGGAATCCATTTTTTAATCTGTTTAATCCATTCGCATCTGAAATAAATGAATTAGCAGTTTCACTTTCAAGTAAACTCAGTTGAGTATAATATTCAACATTTGATAATCTCTGCTCAAGTTTACCAATATCTTTCATCGTATAACGTTTGTTAGTAAATCTAGTGAAAATAATATCATCTAAACTTCTAACATATGCAGGCATCTCAATAGTAAGCATCTTCATAGCATTTTTAATGCTATCTCCAGGTTCTTTAGGATTTAATGAAGGAATTCCTTTTTTAGTAAGAAAATCACCATCTTTATTAACGTAAAGATGATCAATTCTTCCAAGAAAATATTCTACTGAATTAGCTTCAATAAATCCAGCAGGAAGTTTTGAATCACCATAAAGGTAATTAAAATTACCGTAGTTTGAAAGTTTTGTATTGCTTAAAATTTGAGTTTGATCAATATTATGAGGAGAATTGTATTCTCCATTACCAACACTAAATACAGCACTTTGATTAATTCTAAAATCAATACTATCACTTAAATAATATTCTTTATCACTTGTTTCGTAATAAGGAATTTCATCAATGCTGGCATTGTAATAAGAGTTTCTGCTATAAAATAATCCTGACGTATTATCATCTTCAAAATGATCTATCACAACCCAAAGAGATGTTCCATTTGTAATAGAACTTCCTATGTTTGTTTTTACAAGTGATGAGAAATTAAAACTATGGTCTCCTTGCCCATCATTAAGGGTATATCTATTTTTAAGGTTTGGAAGACCATTATTATTTACTGTTACTACAGATGCTTCTGAAGCACTTTGATAACCATAAAGTTCTTCATTAGGAATGAAATTTGAAGATGTCTCATAAACAAAATATAGTTTTGTTGTGCTATTTTGTTGTTTAATAACTCTTCCTTTTGCCCCACTAGATCTTCCAATAACAATCTCTCCTGCTGCAAATGCTGGAGTTCCTGAACCATAGGTTATATTCGGGAAAACTAAATCAGCATCACCTTGATTCTGACTAGCCTCATCACCATAATTGTAAACAGCATGAACTTTACATGCTCTAGTAAGTCCTAAACTTAATTCAGTATCATTTATATTATATTTGTTTGTAGAATCTAAATCTCTAAGTTTAACCACTCTCATTTTTTTGAGAGATGCTAATTTCAATATAGGATTAGATATATTTTTTGGACCATACAATACAAATGAATCATTTGCAGTATTTGCATCTGGATTAATATTAAAAGAAAATGAACTACCACTAATATCTGGAGTTGCACTTGACAAATCTCTAGTAGTGCTAACCCCATCATTATCAATTCTTAACGTGTAGTCACCAACATTGTCTGAAGCAAATGGGATATTTACAGATCCGCCGTTTCCACTAGCATTTATAGATCCAGTAGCAACACTCAAATAATTAAAAATAGATACACCCTCTAATGATTTGATAATATTATTACCAGATGCTTTAAAAATATATGGTTGTGTTCTACCACCAGTGCCATTTAATGTAAATGTATGTCCACCACTAACAGCGTTAGTTTCAAAATTAATACTACCATTAATAACAATAGTATCTACTAAACTAATTGTTTTACTGGAGTCAATAAATTCAATACTACAAACTCTAACTATATCATACGTAGAATCAGTTTCAAATCCAACAAATAATCCATAACCAATTACATTTGCTCCATCTTTTAACGCTACAATTTTATTTGTCTGATATGCCGTATTAAGATTATCATAGGTTGGTTCATTGCCTGTAGCAGTTCTGAATTCAAATCCTCTACCATTAGTACTAATAAGTTTATTTAACTCTGTATCAGTAGTTCTTGGTTTTTCAACGTCAACATAATTGGTGACAATATTTTCAATCTCATAACCAAGGACATAAGATTTGCCCGGACTTACATTTACTTCAAAGAGATCTTTTGAAGGGATGTTGCCTTGATCAGTAATAGAGTCAGTAGAAAAGATTCCATTATTGACACCATCATTGAGACATTCGTCTTTTGTAAATTTATATGTTCTTACCTCATAATTCCCAGATTCATCAAAAGTTCTTCTTGCTAAAGTATCTTCTAATGTACGAGCAATCTGTGCTTTAGATGTAGTTACAATTTCTTGTAATACACCTTCTTCTAATTTTAATAATTCGATAAAATCAGTTATTGACTCATCAGTTAAACTTTTCTTAGTAAGTTTTGTCTGTAATTGTAATCTATGTGCTCCAGGTGCAGAATAGTTAGAATATCCCTGTGATGGATCGTTAAGGGTTGGATCAATTTCTGGAGTTACAATAGTTTCTAAAACTTGTAAACCAATTCTATAAGAAGGAGTTGTGCTAAACTGATCAAGAATAATATCCTGTTCTGCTACAGATATGAAAAATCCCTTAATAAAATAAATTCCAGGAGTAATTTTAGCAGAAGATCCAACATTTGTAGCGTTTTCTGTAACACACTTTGCAAAATCAGTATTTGCTTGGATTACAGTTTCTCCAATACTAAACGAATCTTCTGCTAAAATGATTTCATCATCTTGAAAAGATGCAGATGTATTTGAAGACCCAGCACTTGTATATTTAATAAAGAGAGTGGTTTTACCCTTTTCCGACTCTTGAGAAGAAATTGCATTAACAACTCTTGCCTTTACCCCAGATGTTTGACCAATAATGGTCTGACCAACAATATAATCTTTAATTAGATCCGATGAGATTCCAAAATATTCATCTTCAATAAGTACAGACGTGTAATACAAGTCATATGAAATTTGACCTGGAATTACCATAGCACCATCTTTATAGATGCTAGATCCAAATTTTTCAATTTGATCTTGTAGTAGTGACTGTAAAACAGTTAATTCCCTTGCCTGCAGGGGAAAACCTGGTCTAAACAGAACTTTATGAAAGTTATCTGTTGAATCGAAGTCCTCAAAATATGGAGGGGTGTTCAGATTAGTTGTCTGGGGCATCTCTTTAGAACTCTAAAATAATTTTGAAATCTTCCGTTTGGTCTGCGGCTCTGGAAATTGTATTCCTATTATCTATGTAGATGATTTCACCAGACCCTCTTACGATATCTGGTTCAGAAACTGTATTAATAGTAACAGTTTCTGAACCAATATTAATTGATTCTCCATCTACAAATAATGGTCTAGAACCATTACTCTGAAGACCAGATCCCAATTCATTTTCTTGATAGTAATAAATTGTATAGATGTTATTTCCTACATCTGGTTCATAGTGTACAATTCTTCCGGTTGCTCCACTACCAGCACCAGGTGTAGAAATCAAAATATCATCATAATCTTCTGCATTATTAACTAGAGGACTTACTCCAGAAGTTGAATACTGTAAAGTTATTTTTCTAGCACCAATTAAAGTTTGGGAATTGCTAGTTGTTACCGGATTGTAGATAACACCAACTACACTAAAGTCATTACCAAATACAAAATCACTATTTTCTAATTTGCAATGAAGTGCTAATCTATAAGCACCTAACTCTAATGCAATTCCAGTAGTTGCCATACCCTCTTTAGGGGTGATAATGGGTTCCAAAACAGCGTTAGAACCTCCTGTAGTGTTAATTTGAGCATAGGTGTACCCAACACCAGGGTTGAGTACTTTAATCTCTGTAATAGCACCTAATTGGTCAGTGGAAATTATTTTAATTTTTCCTCCTGTACCATCCCCAATAATATCAAACTCTGAGTTTGCAGTGTAATTAACACCTGCTGCTTTAATTACAACGTTATAAATTGCTCCCCCATAATTTGAAGATGGAACAATTGCATTATTAGGGTCAATACTAGACAGTTCTGGAATTGGAATATACTCATCACTCTTAAATCTTTCAAAATCATTAGCATTTACACTAAACAAATATTTCCAAACATACTTATCAGATAATGTAAATGGGGAACTACCTGTTGAGGAAGGTTCAACTGTTGATTGTCCGTTATTATTATTGTTTAAACATTTGTATACTTTATACTCTGAGGTAACCACATAAAAATTGGTTTCATATAAATGAGTTTCAGTATTCAATCCTACAACATAATTTGTGATATTATTAGTAGAATTGACTATAGAACCATAGTTATGACGATAAATGTCATATGTTGTTCCAGAAATCCAAGTTTTATTAGGAATTACTGATCTAATTTCTGAAGAAGGAATTTTCTTTAGACCAATCATTTGATCATACATATCAAATGCTGCTTCCTGATTATCAATAGGATTGATTGGTTGATTATTTACCCAACCATCAGATTTTGCAAAAAATAGGTATAGACCAATATCACTTACAGTCCTATTGCCATTGCTATCAACAAACTGTGGATCTTCACCTAAAGCAACTCTTCTTCTGAAATTTTCAGCAAGAACTACCCTAAATCTATCGGTTAAAATTGCCGCCATCGTTAAACAGTTTTCTTTTTATTTATAGGACTAGAAGTTATAATATATTTCATTACCAACAGTTAATGATTGATATTCTGCAATGAGGTTATCCCCACCAGTTACAACTGGTCCTATAATATTTAGATTAGATTCTAAACGGATACTATTGCCATCAGTAATAGGATTTGCACTATTAGTTAATTTTACATAAAGAAGTTGATTAGTTTGATCCCATGCAACCACTTTTGCAGAATTTACAAAAGATGCACCATATGTAATCTGTCTCTTATACACATCTGACGCTGCCGACGAAGAGGATAGTG
>OLHD01000079.1_pt1 | contig 11585 bp, 18 predicted proteins | sample 1609541 | NCBI WGS metagenome assembly OLHD01 (sample SAMN05416870, study PRJEB24817) | seawater metagenome | isolation source: Sea water | place: Canada:Atlantic | collected 2013-11
CTCTTCGTCGGCAGCGTCAGATGTGTATAAGAGACAGGTTTGATAGACATACTAATTGTAACGAGTGTGGCTCATCTGATGGCAATAGCCTGTATACCGATGGCCACACATTTTGTTTTGTTTGTCACACGTGGAAACCAGGCGAACATTCCGATACGACAAGATCCTTGACCAAAGTAACTATGAAAGGTGAGGCAGTACGTCTCCCTAAACGTGGTCTCTATGAGGAAACCTGTCAGAAGTACAAGATATACCGAGATGGGAACATCTTACGGTTCTATTACTTCACTCCTGACGGGATCCTTAAGGGAGCCAAATGTAAAACACCAAAGAAAGTATTCACTTATGAAGGCGACTCAGACGGGACATTCTATGGGCAGAATCTCTTCCCTTCCACCGGAAAGCGAGTTGTTATTACTGAAGGCGAACTGGATGCAGCGAGCTGTTATCAAGCCATGCCAGGTTGGCCAGTGGTTTCACTGCCGACCGGGGCAGCGGGTGCCAAGAAGAGCATGCAACGTAATCTTCAATGGCTACAAGGCTATGAAGAGATTGTCTTGTTCTTCGACAATGACGAGGCAGGCCGTCAAGCAACGGAGGCAGCGGCTAGCGTCTTGCCGCCGGGACGGGTAAAGATTGCCCACATACAGAATGACTACAAAGATGCCAGTGATGCACTAAGTGCTAAGGACACTGATGCAATTAGTAGAGCTGTATGGGATGCAAGAGAGTACCGACCTGATGGAATTATTGATGCTAAATCTCTACTAGATGTTGTCACTACCCCTAACCCGCCATGTATCCATGAGTACAAATTCAAAGGCTTACAAAATAAACTGCACGGGATCAGGTATGGCGAACTTATCACGATTACTGCAGGTACTGGTGCAGGAAAGTCATCCTTCTGTAGAGACCTTGCAGTTGACCTTCTCAAAGAAGGGGAAGCAGTCGGTTACGTGGCACTTGAAGAGTCAAACCGACGCACAGCTCTCGGACTGATGTCAGCTGCAGTTGGTAAATCACTACACCTAGGAGAACCAACACATGACGAACTTACAAAAGCGTTTGATTCCAGTATTAATATCTGGAACCTTTATCTTTTCGATGGCTTTGGTAGTTTTGATCCTGATATTATTTATAACAGGATTGAATACCTAGCTTCAGGACTTGATTGTAAGATTATCTTTCTTGATCACCTATCCATTCTTATGAGTGGTCTTGATGGGGATGAGAGGCGGATGATAGATCAAACGATGACACGCTTACGTTCACTTGTTGAGCGCACTGGCATATCATTATTTTTAGTATCACATTTAAAACGAGGATCATCCGATCAAAACCATGAAGAAGGTGCACGTGTTACACTCGGACAACTTAGAGGAAGTGCGGCAATCGCTCAACTTAGCGATGCAGTTATTGGACTCGAAAGAGATCAGCAGAGTGGATCTAAACACTCTGATACAACTGTTAGAATTCTCAAAAATCGCTACTCTGGGGAAACAGGCGTTGCTTGTCGATTAAACTATGACTTATCTACCTGTAAATTCAATGAAACAACAGAAACAGCAGACTTCAACCCCTCAACAGACTTCTGAATTGAAACGTCCTAACCCACCAACAACTCAAGCAATTGCTAGAGCACAGTTTGTCGATAAGACATACAAATGGCACGGTAAGTAATGCTGATCTTTGATTTAGAGACTGACGGATTACTCTGTGATGTTACCAAGATCCACTGTCTCTGTATTTATGATACAGAAACTGAGCAAACAATGGTTTACAATGATCAAGCGTTTAAACATGCAACAGATAAAGCAGCTACTGAACCAATTATTAGAGGTCTTCAGTATTTGGAAGACGCTGAGTGTATTATTGGGCATAACATTATTGGGTACGATCTTGCTATCATTAATAAGTTATACCCCTGGTTTAGACGTATTGGTGATTGCCTGGATACTCTTCTGCTCAGCCGTTTGTATCACCCAAACCTATTAGATATAGATAAGAAACGTGTCTGGAAAGACATGCCTCTTAAACTATATGGTCGCCATAGCTTAGAAGCTTACGGTTACCGCTTAGAAGAAAACAAAGGAACATTTGGAAAGGACACAGATTGGAAGGAGTGGTCACAAGAAATGCAAGATTACATGATACAAGACGTTGTTGTTACGAACAAACTTTGGAAACATTTTCAACCATACCTGAGTGGATTAAATTAGAGCATGAGTCCGCCCAAATCCTCACAAGACAGGAACTACATGGATGGTACTTTGATGAACGCTCTGCATGGGAACTTGCATCTACTCTCAGACGAGAGCTTGAGCAAACTTATCAACTACTACGTGACAGGCACCCTTACGTTGCCGGATCAGTATTTACTCCTAAGAGAAATAATCGGACCCAAGGCTATGTCAAAGACGCTCCATTCACACGTTTAAAAGAACTCAATCCGACATCACGCGATCACATCTCATGGATATTGCAAACATTCTGTGGTTGGACTCCAACGCAGAAGACAACTACTGGGAAACCAGTTATCGACGAAGTTATTCTGACCGAGATTGGATCTCCGATTGCTATGCAGTTTGCGAGATGTTTGACGGTAACGAAAATGCTTGGGATGATCTCCGAAGGCGCGAACGCATGGCTGAAGCTATCTACGACTGCTAGTCGGATACATCACCATTGTTCAGTAGCTACTGCAACATTTAGGCAAGCGCATCGTAACCCCAACCTCGCGCAAGTTCCAAGTGATCCTAGATTTAGGCAGCTATTTACTGCTAGCCCTGGTTTAGTAATGGTCGGTGCTGATTTAGCAGGCATCGAGTTAAGAATGCTTTCGCATTTCCTAGCCAAGTATGATGGAGGGCGTTATGCTGACATCCTACTTAACGGTGACATCCATCAAGTCAATGCTGACAAGATAGGTATCAGTCGTAAACAAGTAAAGACGGTAACCTATGCTATGCTCTATGGGGCAGGCAATGAAAAAATTGGACACAGCTATGACAAACTTCTTTCATCCGCGTCAGCGAAGAAAAAAGGACAAGAGATCAGAGAAGCATATGTTGATGCGATTGAAGGACTCGGTGATCTCCTGGATGCAATTAAGAAAGCTTCAGAACGTGGATACATCAAAGCTATCGATGACAGAAAAATTATCGTGGATAGCCCGCATAAAGCGTTAAACTACTGCTTGCAAGGTAACTCTGCAATCTTGGCTAAACGTTGGATGCTGATCAATCAACACAACATTAAACAACTAAAACTATGCTGTTCACAACTAGCATTTGTTCATGACGAATTACAATTCGAGTGTTCTCCCGAGCACGCCACAGACTTATGTTCATCCTTGGTACTTAGCAGTACAGAAGCTGGTGAATACTACAACATCAGGTGTCGTATCGACGCCGAAGCAACCACCGGAACCAACTGGAGCGAAACCCACTAATGCTTTACTCGAAGAAAAACGGACAGGAGATTAAATCTACTAAGAAGAAAACAACCCAAGGTCAAGGTAAACTATCTAAACCAAAAGGTGATCGCAAGATGAGTAGGGGTCAAGGTAAATGACTACTCTACTGATCGATGCTGATTACATTGTCTACAAAGCATGTGCATCAGCTGAGTATGACATTGATTGGGGTGATGATGTAATCATGGTCGGCAGTAGATTTAGTGAAGCATATGCTAATGTTACTAGAGAACTCAATAAAATTAAATCAGCTTTCTTCGATCCAGATGTTATTCTGTTCTTCAGTGATGCTGTTAATTTTCGTAAGTCAGTTGAAAAATCTTACAAAGGTCACAGGAATCGCAAGAAACCTTGTGGATACCGACGAGTAATACACAAGTTACATGATCACTATCGTGTTATCAGGATGCCACAACTAGAGGCAGATGATGCCATGGGTATTCATGCCACATCAAATGATGAATGTGTAATTGTGTCACCTGACAAGGACATGAAACAAATACCTGGTACTCTGTACAATCTAGATGAAACCTTTACAATAGACAAACAATCTGGTTGGGAATGGTTTCTTATACAGACATTGGCAGGAGACAGCACTGACGGCTACAGTGGAGCACCCGGATTCGGCGTAAAAACTAGCGTAAAATTTTTTTCTGAACATGGCTACACTTGGGATAGCGTTGTAAAAGCTTTTGAGTCCAAAGGTCTTACAAGTGACGAAGCACTACTCAATGCACGCTTAGCTAAGATACTAACTGCTGACGATTATGACTTCAAAGAGAACAGACCCATCTTATGGACTCCCACCAATGCCAGTGACTGACATAACTCTAGAACAAGAGTTTAAACTGAAGAGAATGGAGGAACTGTTGAAGCGGTGTCCTCCTGATCAGATGATTGAGTTGTTTTTACAGCTACAAAAAACTAATTTTATTCTTACTAATAACGTAGGACAACTACTCGCCCAATGGAATCTCCCGCACACTACACCCGAGGATCAATAGAAGTCTGGGATTTTATCCGGGATCAAAACCTCAACTACCACCTAGGTAATGTTATTAAATATACTTGCCGAGCCGGTTACAAAGATGCTAACACGAAAGCGTCTGACCTTAAAAAGGCTATCCACTATCTTGAGAATGAACTTGACAACACAACATCTACAAAAACAATCACTTTCGGATCAAGCAATTCAGTTTCGGACAGCATATGGGATCCAGAACTCTACGGGGAGCCGGACTATGCAACGGGATTTGATCGTTGAAGAGTTTAAAGAATTCATGTATGCAGCAACCGAAGAAGGTTATGCAGATGAACTTAAAGAACTAGCTGATCTTGTTTATGTCTGCTTTCAATATGCAGAGAACATGGAATGGGATCTAGAGGAAGCACTAGACCGTATTCATAAATCAAACCTATCCAAACTTGGACTAGATAATAAACCCATCCGCCGTGCAGACGGCAAGGTCTTGAAAGGACCAAACTATAAACCACCTACTCTCGATGATCTTGTAAAATGAGCGAATTAATTTCTAGAACTGGTCGTGTTCAATCGTGGATCGATGATCCCGATGGCCGTCTTCCCGTGTCGTGCACGGTTATGAACGTATCAAATCAAATGGAGGGTCCCAATGGCATCGAAGCATCCTGGAAGTTCGCTAGTCACGCTTTACGCAATGGCGCAGGCGTTGCAATCCACTTATCAGAACTTGACCCACGAGGCTTCGAGAGAGACTCTGGCGTCGTTGCGAGTGGTCCTGTATCATTTGGACGAATCTATTCGGCTCTTAACGAAACTCTCAGACGGGGTGGAAAATATAAGAACGGAGCAATAGTTTTGCATATTGACGCGCGGCACAATGATCTAAAAGAGTTCATCACAACACCACGTGATGTACTACCTTGGGTCAAACGTTGCGTTAATATTACACAAGAATGGTGGGATGATATGTCACAAGAGCTACGAGACTTGCTAATCCAAGGTATCAAGGCTGGTGACATCTGGCTAAACAAAGTTAAGTACCAAGGAACACAACGTATCCGAGGTAATGTGTGCTTAGAGGTATATTTACCTAGTCGTGGTACGTGTCTTTTACAACATGTGAACCTGGGTGCCTGTAGTTTTGATCAGATTCCTACTGCATTTGCAGAAGGTATGAAAGAACTATGTGAACTGCATGGTAAAACTGGTGTAGGAGATACTGGTGAGTACCTACCATCAGAGACAGATCGTCAGGTTGGTCTTGGTGTACTTGGTCTTGCCAATCTGCTGCGACGATATGGCGTAAGCTACGAGCAGTTTGGTCGTGCATTAGAGCAATACAACAGTAACAAAGTCGAAGCAACTGCTGCATTCTCTCTTGTACAACAACTAGCAAATGGCATCCGTGACGCCTCTCTTATTGCACATGAGTACAATATGGTCAGAGCGTTTGCTATCGCTCCTACAGCGTCTTGTAGCTACCGCTCACAGGATGCTGACGGCTTTACTTGTACCCCAGAAATCGCACCACCTATTGGTCGTACTGTAGACCGTGACTCAGGCACTTTCGGAGTGCAAACATATAATTATGGTGATGTAGAAATCGCCTCAGAAGTTGGATGGGAGAATTATAAACGTGTTGCCGATGGCATCATGTCTCTCTACCAAACCAGTGGACTTCTCCATGGATATTCATATAACTGGTGGTCAGATTTGGCTATCATGGATGAAGCATTCATTGAAGAGTGGCTAAGGTCTCCACAAACCTCGCTTTATTATTCATTACAAGTAATGGGCGATGTTCAGGATAAGACCGATGCGTATGCTGCTCTAGCTGATGTTGATGTTGATGATTACCTGAACGATTTACTAAATGAACCTCAATGTGATTGTCAAGAATGAACCCTTACGAAAAACTAATGGCGCGGAAGCGCAAGTGGACACCAGTACAGACAACTGCTGGTACATGCAAGGAAGGTGCGGAGGAAACAATCCACCGTGCACTTGCCTTGAGACATATGGAACTACCTGTGGGAGATTTTATCACTGATGCTCTTGCCAATGAAGTTCCAGACGTGGCACGGGAGTTACTCCTATCAAACGTCAAAGACGAGGAAAACCACGACGTGGCTCTTGGTTACATCGCCAATGCTTACGGGGTGGATGCGAAGGCTGAAGCCGAAGCGTTACGGTTACGCGATGCTTGGGTCGCGCATCCTGATCACACTATCACCAAAGCAATGGTTGCCGAGCGTAGCATTTTCTTCGTTCTTTTACCATTCATGCGCGCTAATGGTGACGCTGGAATGCGAACCGTAAGCGCAGATATTAGCAGAGATGAACAGATTCATGTCGCGACTAATAGTATTGTATGTAAAGAACTTGGTCTAGATATTTCACCAAGTCTTGATAAGCTGCGTAAAGCAACTATTAACTGGGTGATGCAACCACTAGGTATTAATACTACCTATAAGAATTTGGATAAAAAATTTTGGCTGCAATCTAGCGATAACTTAATGTATCAGGGCAAGGCTCCTGAACTTTCCTTCACCAAGGCTGCCAGAATGCCGTCGTTTTTTGAGCATAGTAATGTCAATCTCCCCCAGTATGCTTGAGACCGTGGGCATGCAAGCCCGTGGTTTAACAAATCAATTAGAAGAAATCTTTCCACCCATTAATCCAACACCTGAAGATACAATGGAAAAGATTATGTACCAAGCCGGTCAACGCAGTGTTGTTGAATGGGTCATCCGCTACATGGAGGAAAACTAATGGCTAGGAAAAAAAATAGACGAAGGGCTAAAAGAAAGGAACGTAAGGCAAGGGCAAGAAAGAAAAAGTTTATGCGGAAGATTATTAGAGATGGTAAGATCTCTAAGAAAGAAGGTCGCAAAGCTGCTAAAAAAGGTATCAGTCTCCGATCGATTCGCAACAGAAACATTAGGGATTACCGTAGATCAGTAAAGGATTATGATAACAGACCTAATCAAAGGAAAGTAAGAAATCCAGCAGATCGTCGCCCTACATATGAACCACTTCTAATTAGTCGAAGTGCTGCAGCAAGTGATCGCAAGCGTTTGTCAAGACCAAAACGTAGACCAAAACCAAGGTCACGTCCTAGACCTGCACCTAAAGCAGCAGCACCCGCACCGGCTCCAGCACCAACAGCACCAGGACCAGGACCAGGACCACAACTAGCTGAGCAGATAGCTCAACAATCTAGTTATGAAGCACCAAGGTTTGAAATGCCTGATTATCGAAAGATGATGGATGAACGGTTTGCATCATATCAAAGTGAACTTGAATCAATGCGTGCTGAACAAGTTGCAGCAGCCGAAGAGTATCGTCGTCAAGCTGACGAACAAAGGAGACAGTTTGAACTGGCTCAACGTACTACGATTGGTAACGAAGCCCGTGCTGGTCAACAAGCTGATTTCAAACTGGGTTCTGATCCAGGTATGAAACGCGGTGGTACCTATGGATTTAGGCGTCGTCGTCGTCAAGCACTAATGGGTGGTATTTCTGCTAGTTCAATGCTAAACGTTTAAATATGGAGGCAAATTAAATGAACGTTACAGCAGAACAAAGACGTGTTGCTAGTTTACTTGGTATCAATAATATTGATAGCCAGAATGATCTTAATCAAATTAACCGTGCACTAGAAGGAGCCAGATCTGCTGGTATTCAATCTCTTGATAGTTCAAATGATCTTAGACAGATTGAAAGTTATTATTCTCAAGGTCCAAGCTCTCAAGATTATTTTTCTGATCCTAACTCTGAATTAGGACAACAAGAGAAATATTACCAGGACATGCTGGAGAAGTTAAAGATACAATCTTCACAGCAAGAGTCTGATTTTAAAAATCGATTAAAAATAATGCAGGAAGGATTTGATACAGCACAACGTACCACATTGGGCAACCAAACACGTGGTACTCAGTCAGCTGATTTAAAACTTAACTCTGCATCTCAATCAAGACTACCTGGTTCGTTTGGTTTCCGTCGTAGAGGAGCAGGAGCTGCTACACCATTCAGTGCAATAGGATTTACAGCACCTAATACTGTTCAAAATAAAGGTCGAACGTTAAACATCTAAATTATAATGACAGCTAAAACACGTTATGACAGATTGTCTTCAGACCGTTCACAGTTTCTAAACACTGCTAGACAAGCAGCAGATCTAACTCTTCCTTATCTCATCCGTGATGATGAGGTTTATACTAAAGGTTCAGTTAAACTTACAACCCCGTGGCAATCACAGGGAGCTAAAGGTGTGGTGACTCTTGCAAGTAAACTAATGCTTGCATTGTTACCTCCACAAACTAGCTTCTTTAAGCTACAGGTTAATGATGTTAACTTACCTGAAGAACTAGGACCAGAGATTAGATCTGAACTAGACTTGTCGTTTGCTAAGATCGAACGCACTATCATGGAATCCATTGCGGCTTCCAGTGATCGTGTTGTCGTTCACCAAGCACTAAAGCATCTTGTAGTAGCTGGTAATGCTCTTGTCTTTATGGGTAAGGATGGACTTAAGCTCTATCCTTTAAACCGATATGTAGTAGACAGAGATGGTAACGGTAATGTTATTGAAATTGTAACAAAAGAAACAATCTCGAAAAAATTACTGAAAAAATTTAATCCAGATTATCAACCGCCTCAACCTAATGAGTCATCTGACAATACAACACGTCACGATGATGAATGTGATATCTATACACACGTTGTTTTAGATAACAATCGTTGGATGTGGCATCAGGAAGTAGACGAACAGATCCTTCCTAAGTCAATGAGTAAATCTCCTCTTGACGCTAACCCCTGGCTTGTGCTACGCTTCAACCACGTAGACGGCGAAGTCTACGGACGTGGTAGGGTAGAAGAGTTCCTTGGTGACCTAAAGTCACTTGAAGCTCTGTCACAAGCACTGGTTGAAGGCAGCGCAGCAGCTGCTAAGATAGTGTTTACTGTTTCACCATCCAGTACCACCAAACCATCAACGCTTGCAGCAGCAGGCAATGGTGCTATCATCCAGGGACGACCTGATGACATTGGTGTAGTACAGGTAGGTAAAACAGCTGACTTCCAGACTGCTTATCAAATGGTAGGTACTCTAAGTCAACGATTAAGTGAGGCATTCCTTGTTCTTAATGTAAGACAATCAGAACGAACTACTGCTGAAGAAGTACGTATGACTCAGATGGAATTGGAACAACAACTCGGTGGACTATTTAGTTTACTTACTGTTGAGTTCCTTGTTCCTTATCTTAATCGTAAACTAAACGTTGCACAAAAAACAGGTGAGATCCCACGTTTACCTAAAGGTGGTATTGTTAAACCTACAATTGTTGCAGGTATTAATGCACTTGGACGTGGACAAGACAGAGAAAGCCTCGGTCAATTCCTACAAGTTATTGCTCAAACAATGGGACCAGAAGCTATTCAACAATTTATTAATCCAGAAGAAGTTGTCAAACGTTTGGCAGCAGCATCTGGTATTGATGTATTGAATCTTGTTAAGAGTATGCAAGAGATACAGCAAGAACAACAACAAGCTATGGCTCAACAACAACAGATGATGGCTCAACAACAAGCGCCACAACTGGCTGCTGTTGATCAGAAACGTGAGCAAGCTGCTGCACAAATGATGCAACAACAAGAACAACAACCACCACAATAATATGGCCGAAACACTTACTATCAATGAAACACCCGCTGATCAGCCAGAACTTAATGCTGATGAGCAAGAGTCTCTCGCTGTTGCCGAGGCTAACGAAGGGGAACAACAACAGCTATTTGCAGGTAAATTTCAAGACACAAAATCTCTTGAACAAGCTTACCTAGAACTCCAAAAGAAATTAGGAGAACCTCGTGAAGAAGAAGAAGTAGTTTCTGAAGAGGTAGAAGAACAATCTGAAGAAGAAGAGGATGAATCTTCTGACGATAAATTATCTGAAGCTCAAGCTGATCAACTATTTAAGATGGTTGGCGGTGAACAATCTTATAAAGACATGATGGATTGGGCTGGTCAAACCCTTATTCCAGAAGAGATTGATATGTATGACTCTGTAATGGCAAAAGGAGATCCTAATAGTATCTTCTTTGCTGTTCAAGCATTGAATAATAAATATACAGATGCTGTTGGGAAAGACGGTCAGATGTTGACTGGACGCGGTTCTGCATCATCTACTGATAGTTCATTCCGTAGTCAATCAGAACTCGTAGCAGCCATGAGTGACTCACGTTATGATAGTGATCCAGCATATCGTTCTGACGTTATGCGTAAACTTGAAAACTCTGACCTTGAATTCTAATGACTGTTACCACCAACGATCGCGGACAACAGAACCTCTTTGCAAAAGAACCCACCATGTACACTGACGAAAACTACACTGTGAATCATAACGACAAAGCAGAAAAACTAAACGGTCGCCTAGCTATGCTAGGTGTGATGGCTGCGCTTGGAGCGTATGCACTAACTGGTCAAATTATTCCCGGTATTTGGTAATGGCTAAATCAGGTCTCTACGCTAACATCCACGCAAAGAAAATGCGTATCGCAAAAGGCTCAGGTGAAAGTATGCGTAAGGCAGGTAGCAAAGGTGCTCCTACTGCTGCCAACTTCAAACGAGCTGCTAAAACTGCTAAAAAATCATGATTGAATGCCCACAATGTACTGCGCCTCAGCAGTACGTTCTAGAACAACTACAGACTTCTGCTGGTGTGACAGACCGTACAGCACTGGCAGTCATTATGGGGAACATCCAACAGGAGTCTAACTTTAAACCTAATGTATGCGAAGGTGGTGCTATCGTTCCTTACGATCGCTGTCTTCGTGGTGGATATGGTTTGATACAATGGACATCTATTGAGCGGTACATTGGTCTTGGCAGCCACTGTGCCGAACGCAAACAAGATCCTAGTGGTCTCAAATGTCAAACTGATTACTTAATAAAGGAGATGCGGTTTAGAAAAGATCTTTTTGCTTTTCAAACTAAACATCAAGCTATTCCTTATTACATGAATGCTGCATACTACTGGTTAGGCTGGGGTGTTCATGGTAATCGTACAGTACACACTTATTCTTTTTTAACTAAACTACAATGAAAATTCTTGCTATCCTCCCCGCTGC
>OLHD01000080.1_pt1 | contig 11512 bp, 17 predicted proteins | sample 1609541 | NCBI WGS metagenome assembly OLHD01 (sample SAMN05416870, study PRJEB24817) | seawater metagenome | isolation source: Sea water | place: Canada:Atlantic | collected 2013-11
CTTTAGACATTTGAATCACTTCCGGGTCTGCAGGAAAAGATAAAACATTGGTGTCCTTTGTCTTATTTCTGTAGGTTTGATTTAGAGACACCATCTCATCTGACGACACAAGCTTTAGGTTGATTTCTAAATCACTTTTTTTGTAATCACGAAGTATGTGACTTACCAGAAGTGATAACTGAGCAATCAAAGTCTTGGATAATTGATCGGGATGATCTTGAATATCAAATCCGAAATGATTTCCGCGAACTAGTGGAAGAGATTGTACAAAAACAAATCAAAGACGAATTCTAATGACAAACTCAAACCTTCAAAACCTGCCTCCTGAAATGCAGGCACGTTTAGCAGATATTCTTACACAAGTAAATGCAATTGTCCCAACTAATACAGCTAATACTACTGTCTCTAGTGGCGTACAGACTAATCAAGTTCCTACACGGGCTCCTTCCCTAATGGATCACACGATTGCATTGCGCCAAGAAGTGTCACAGTTGTCTCAACAAGTTTATGCAACTGGTCAAGTTGTTGAAGCAGTGGGTCAAGCTGTAGGAGAGTTATACCAACTCTTTCAAACGCAAACCGAAACTACAGATTACAGCACAAATTATCAAACGCAACAGGGTGTAGATGGTGACTTCTGATCTTCCATACAGAATACAAACTTCCGCCGGACATAGAAAGTATCTATGCTCCGGCATTTATATGCCAAGTGTAACCACGGTTCTCTCGGCAACAGAAAGCGAAAAATCCAAAGCAGGTCTTAGGAACTGGCAAAAGAATAATCCGGGTGCGCTAGAGGCAGCATCAACTCGCGGCTCGGCTATTCACCTTGGATGTGAAAACTATCTACGTGGTTTAAACCCAGATGTTCCTGAAGATTATTTAGATTTTTGGAACGGAATGTCTACTTACCTCGATTGGTTTGATACAATTCATTGGTCGGAGCGTCCATTACGTCCCGATTGGAACCATCTAAGAAGTGATGATAGAGAGGTAGCATTTGTCTGGAGTACGGAACATAAATATGCTGGATGCCCTGATCTCATTGGTGAAATTGGTGGAGTACGAATCATTGCTGACTTTAAAACTAGCAATGCTCCTTATTGCTCTTCTTTCCCCGATCGTGGTGACCGAATTGGATTCGGTGGTTACCGAAAATATACGAAGTGTGCGCAGCAAATGGCGGCGTACCGGTATGCATTAAATGAGCGCACTGGTTTTCTCTGTGATGCTGCCTTGATTATTGTCTCAACTCCTGAGACTACCCAAGGCATCTTCATTGATGGCGATCAGCTCGCTTTGCATGAATCACGTTTTTTGAAGCGTTGTCAACAATTCCATGAAATAGATAATGAAACTACGGATTGCAGTACACAAGAGTTGCAAGAACAAGCAGAGTAAACCTGCTCGCGATTGGCAAAATATTTTAGAAGACCTTGATTGGTTGCTTGGTTGGGTAAAAAACGGTTACGGATGGTGTGCAACTCACTTCCAAGATCGCCACAGGAAAGCTGATAATTCAGCTGGCTCCAACATGGTGGTCATCGACTTTGACGGTGACACGACCCTTGCTCGCTTCTGGTCTACAGATACTGCTCGACAGTGGTGTGCAGCCACGTATACGTCAGCTAGTCACTCTGAAAGCGAGCACAGGTTCCGAGCACTATTTCCACTCAGCAAAGAGCTCCCCTCTACAGCTGAACATCGGGGTGCTTACTGGTTAATCGTTAATCGTCTACTTGCCGAGCTAGAGCTTGAAGAGCTTGCTGACAACTGTGGACAGAAACCAGAACGCCTTTGGTTTGGCAACACCAATGCCGAAGTCAAAACCAATGTTGAGTTTGAACCAGTCCCTGAGTTTCTTCTCAACGATATTGCGTATGAAGAATCCTCTAACTTTGTTTCTGGTGACGTTACCGAACTAGATGTCAAACGAGCTCAATGGCTTCTAGAAAGCTTTCTGACACCTTCAGAAGACGGTGAGTATGAGACTTACTACGTACCAGTCATGGCTGCTTGTGCAGGCATTGGTCAACCAGTCTTTGATTCCTGGGTCGAGTGGGTATTAAAAGGTCACCATGGTGAAAAAGCTGAAAATATTAAACCATTTAAATGGAGAGGTCTTGGTAACTTCTCCGGCCCCACTACACTGTATTCAATTGCCAAAAGGCAAGATGCTGACTGGGCACACAAACTTCCTGCACATCTAAGATTTGGTGCTGTTGGAGCCGCTGCTGGTTATACAGAGTTTGATCCAATTCCAGCTATTGATCAACTCGTAGAAGCACATTTAATAAACAAAGGTACTAAGAAATCTATGAATACTTCTGATGACAACATTCTTCCAGAGCCTCTGCCTGACGCAGAACAAGTAAAAAAACGTGGTCGTCCAAAAAAGACTGACGATGATCTAGCCAAACAACGTGAGAGTGATGTCAAAAAAGTAAAAGAGATATTGCATGATCTACGTAAGAATGAGTTGACAGGAGCCATTGAATACACACGAACTAATGGTCAAGAAGTCTTTCTTCAAGGTCAAGACCTAGACCTCATGACTACAAAGCTTGCTTGTGAAAACGGAGTATTCATTCCAGAACAGCGGATCAAAGCAGCAATTCAATACGCGGCAAATCAAAACATGTATTGCCCTATCCGTCGCTACCTAGATCACTGCGCAGCAAATGCTGAACCACATCCTGACTGGGACAGAATTGGCGAGGTTTTCTTAGGCAATAAGCACAACATCTCTACTACAACAATGCAGCGGATGATGATTGGTGCAGTTGCTAGAGCCTATGACCCTGGCTGCACAATGTCGTGGCTGCCCATTCTTGTAGGTCCGCAAGGTGCGGGCAAATCAATGTTTGCTCGGAGCCTTGTACCCAAATCTCTTTTCTCAGAAATTACTACTCCTCTAGATACACTGATGAGAGAGCAGTATCGACTCCATGTCGCATGGCTTTTAGAACTACCTGAAATTGATAATTACTTCAACACTCGAAATATCGAGAACTTCAAAAACCTTGTTACTACTAGAACTGATGAGGTTCGCTATCCGTACGCTTCGCTTCCTAGCAAACTGTCTCGCCGGTTTGTTTTTATTGGTACTACTAATAGGAATCAGTTTCTGGTTGACAGCACCGGCAATCGTCGATTTGTCCCACTAGAACTTGGAGCAGGCTTCCAGATTCCATGGAAAGAGCTGTGCAATGTTAGAGATAGCTTGTGGGCTTCTGCTGTTGCAGCGTACAGAAATGATGAAGGATATGAGTTTACAAGTGGTGAGATTGCTGCTATATATGAGTACATCCAAGAGTTCGGTGACCCCGACCCTTGGTTAGATAAGATTGCCTCCTACGTTACTATCCGCCAGGAAGTTACTGCAGCAGATATTCTTACTAATGCTCTAGAACTTGATCCTCGTAATCAAGGTCGAAGAGAAGGTAGACGTGTAGCAGATGTTCTTCAGTCCATGGGTTGGAGACGTCTAGTTACAAGCAGAAAGGATGCCAATGGCAAATCCAAGTCTGTTCGTGTATGGCAACGTCCTAAGAATGATCCTTTAGTAGAGGATCACATTCTTAACGACTTCTAATTACACTTTAAATAAGTAAAACTATATTATTCAAATACAATGAAAGCCAAAGATATTCTGATTGGTCAACGAGTACTTGTCTCGCCCATTAATCGCACTGCACTAATCGTAGGAAAACCTGAGTACTACACTCCACGTGCACAGTTGGTACGAATTAAGTACGAAAATAGTACTCGTTATGAGTACAAAATCAATCATCAGCTCACCTTGCTACCTGAGTTGGATCAGTACCCAGCTCACGGTGGTGAATACATCAAACCTGAGGGCACATTCTGATGCCTGAATCACAGCCTAAAAAGAAGGTTGGTGGGCATACTTACGGTCGCAGGAATTTAATCCTGTCCAACACAGCAGAAGAGGGCGCTCTCTGTCTGTATAGCGGTCACTCCATTGGCAGGTTTAGCTCAAGCTCTATGCGATACGACAGTCATCAAGCCTGTGTTCGCTGTGTAGCTGCTGCCAGAGAAGGTCGCATGTCCTTCAACATTGACCGTCTGCTCAAGAAAGAACGTAAACGTGCACTGAAGTTCTGGTCAAAGGTTGATATTGGCCAACCCGACGAGTGTTGGGAATGGCAAGGCTATAAAGGTAGAGGCAATGGAATGCCTCAATTCCCTTGGCGTAGACCCGGAATCAGTACCAGTACACAACATCATCCACAGCGCGTAGCTATGTGGTTTACCTGGGGCGATCTTGGTTACACTGGTGTTAAATCAACGTGTGGAAACAAATATTGCTGCAATCCCTTTCACCTTATACCCCAGAATATTGGGGTGTTTGTTGACTGTGATTCCTATCTAGAAAGTTTTGAGCTCGCCTGTGAGTTACATACTCTCAAGCAGCAGATTGCTGAGTACAACCTTGAGCAAGCTGTGAAAGAGCAAGAGAAACTTATGTCACAGCAAGAGCTAGAAGATCGATCGAACTTACTGTTCGAACCTGATTCACTTTTCTCCGACAGATTCCAAGCGGTTGTTGAGGATATGTTGAGTGGCCGTCACCCAAGTCAGTCATTTAAAACAGCTAAACAACAACCCCCTGAAGATGACGATGAAAACTCCACAGAAAATTTTTAATTAACTTATCCTTAGTAAAGAGTCATTTAAATATGTCAAGACGTAGTGATCTTATTCAACAACTAATTTCTTCTAAGAAATTTGGTCCCGAAAAGAAACAAGAGCAGGAGTTCCTCATGGCTACTGCAGAATTGATTCTTTCTGATTTGATTAATATTGCACTTACGGGTGTAGAAAAACGGGGGGCTGGCTCATTAGTCATCAACCTATTGAATGACTCTACAACGTTCATGTGGCCTGAATCAATTGAATTTGATCTTAAAACAGCAGAACGAGAAGAAGACGAGGAAATCGTTGACTTCCTTCGTGATCTACTGGAAGAGATTGAAACTAATGACTGGGCAAAAAATGTATTAATAACATTAATTAGTGATGCTGGAACAAGAACATTTGCAGTCGAAGCAGGTCGGTGCCAAGAAAGCCTTAGAGCGCTCGCAGAAGAATTTATCGAATAAGCTTGAAGCCAAAGGTCTAAAGCTTCCTCTATATCCCACCCCACAGATCATTGATCGTGCGCGTTCCGTAATGGGCAGCATCGACTTTGATCCTACTTCTGATCCAGTTCAGCAAGTCTTAGTAGATGCTACTTCAGTACCAAGTATTGAAGTTAATCCACTGCAAGAACACTGGCATGGCAACGTTTGGGTTGCACCAAAAGGTGCTGTCCGAGACTGTCGAGTTTGGCTCAATAAAACTATCAGTGAGTATCGAAATGGATATATCAACAGTTTTGTTTTCTTTAGCAGTGCTTCCGAGCTACTCCGTGCAGCTCCTCTTATTTGGGACTATCCAATCTGTATTCCGTTTAAGAGGGTTAAACAGCTTCGTGCGACTGCTACAGGCTTTGAGCCAGTATCTCCATCAACGTGGAACCTAATCATTTATGGTCCACCGATTCATCAAGCACTGACCGACATTGACAAAGTCTCGCTCTTTTACGACAGCTTTAGAGATATTGGTCGTGTGATTTTCAGTGAGTATGCAGGGGATAACTGGAAGAAAGACCTTGAATACTATGAAGAAAACAAGGGTAATATTTGATGTCTAAGCATATTGCTCCAGATTGCTTGTACACGTTGCCTTCATCAGATAAGGTTCATCCCTGTCGTTTGATATTAAAAGACGGTACTTTAATGTGGAAGCATGCGCTGCTATATGAAGACGACTTTGTTTGTATACCCCAATCCGAAGCTCACGAAAGACACATAATAAAAACTGCTCAGCGCCTAGAGGAACTGAACAGTTGGATCTCACAAGGATTAGAGCCTTGGAACTCTTTACGAATTAAAGGTTGGTATCAACCCTTTGTTTCTGAACTATCCGAAGGTATCTCTGCTTACTTTGTGCATAATGTTCGTGACCTGTCATCTATCTATATTGAATTATTGCCTCACATTCAAGATCACGAAACACTTGAGCTACGTAAGGATTATCTATTCTTCCGACGTTGCTAACAGCAAGGCCGCTTATCTGCGGCTTTAATAGTTTAACGAATCAACTAAACGATTAAGATACCATTGTGCTTTTTCTGCATCTTCTTTACTATTTGATTTACACCAAAGTCGCAAGAGATATTTTAGGACTTGAGCCTGTAGAAATGCTTGCTTGCAAGATGGAGCTGCTTCAATTGCATCCTCAATTACTTCGATTGCTTCGTATCGACCCGCTGTGTAATGGGCAGGGCTATTCACCATATCCGTATGTGCCTTTTTCCAGTCGTCTTCCCACTGACTTTCTTTTGTGAATGATAGATAGTCATTGACACTAAACATATCATCTGAAAAATTACCTTTTACATTGTTCATTGTTAGTCTCGCGTTATAGATTATCCATCCTTAATATAGAGACTAGAATCAAATTCTGTGGATATGCCAAGCCCTAAAGGTGACCCGACTTATATCAAAAATAAAGAACGATTCTTTATGGATGTTGCACTATCAATTAGTAAAGCATCAACACATCCCAAATCACCTGGGGGATGTATTATTGTTCGAGATAGAGAGATTATAGGAGATGGTAGAAGCTTACTTACAGACAGCATGGTTGAGATCGATTGCATTTCATATGCAATAGCAGCAGCAGCTAAGGCTGGAACTCCTGCTATCGGTTCTGTGATTTATACGACACGGTATCCGTTCTCGACATCCATATTTCAGGCACACATGATGGGAATCAAAAAGATTGTTCTCCTAGCGCATGACTGGGAGCCGTATTACAAAGAAGAGTTCAGACGTTCTGCACGTCTAGCTCGCGAACTAAACATGGCAATTGAGCCAATGTTTCTAGACGAAGATCCAAGATTTACTAAAAATACTAATGACAGACATATTGACGAAACTCTCTTCCCGGAAGCAAACCCGTTTGCGCCAGATAAATATGATCCAGACAATGCAACACATACCTTCGATGACAACTCAACTTCTCTTTGACCTTGAATCAACTGGCTTACTCAGACGTGGATCAACTCTCCACTGCATGGTTATGCGTGACGCTCTCGACAGCAGTACTCATATCTTTGATCATAAGCCTGACCGTTCCATCATCCAAGGAGTGAAGAAGCTTGAGAGTGCTGATCTCCTTATCGGACACAACATTATCGGATTCGATATTCCCTTATTGAAGGAACAGTTCCCTGACTTTGATCCCAAGGGACAAGTCATGGACACTCTTGTACTCAGCCGACTGTTCTATCCACACATTGAAGACCGTGACTATGAGCGTCGTCCTCATGGCATGCCTCAACGTATGTATGGCAGACATTCACTTGAAGCTTGGGGTTATCGACTGAAGTGCTTTAAAGGTGACTTTGGAAAGCACGATGGTAACTGGGCTGTCTACACACCAGAGATGCTCGACTATTGCATCCAAGACACTGAAGTCACCCTCAAACTATGGCAACTTATGCAACGGAGAATGAACGACTATGCCTGATAAAAACGCACCATTGACATCAGAAGAAATTACAGAAGCTGCTGACATTTTCTTTCCACTCTTCAACATTGTTGACGAACGTATGCCCGAACGAGCATCTACCGAAGACACCTTGAAAGTTATGGAGAGTGTTGCTAAATTAGCTCAGAAAGAAAGAGTAAAAAAACGAGAAGAAGCAGCAAAGCTTAAGTTCGGTTTTAACAAAAATAACTCAACTGAGGATACAGAAACAAATGAAAGTGATTGATTGTGTTGCACTAGAAATGCGTATGGCTTCCATCATGGCTCAACAAGAAGCCAGTGGATTCCGTTTTGATCTACAGGCTGCCGAACGTGTACGTGGTGAGTTCGAGCAAGAAATGACCGAGCTGCAAGACAAAATCGCTAAACGTTTTATTTACGTTCCCGGCAAGGTCTACACACCTAAGCGTGGAAATAAAACTAAAGGTTATGTAGCAGGTGCGCCTATGACAAAGCTGCTTGACTTTAATCCCACGAGTCGCCAGCACATTGCATGGGCCTTACAGAATTTTAGTAATGCCCGTTTCACCAAAGTTACCGATACAGGCAAGCCGAAAGTTGATGAGGCAGCACTATCCGAATTGCGTGACCGTGCACTGCAGCAAGAGAATCTCAAACTGCATGAAGAATGCGAGATGTTCATCCGTCTTCTCACCCTTCAGAAGTGGATGGGTCAGTTGTCTGAGGGTTCAAACTCCTGGTTCAACACTATTGCTGATGATGGGTGCATTCACCACAGCTGTTCTCTAGCAACTATCAGCGGGAGAAACGCGCATCGATCTCCAAATTTGGGGCAAGTTGTATCAGCACCCTGGGCACGTGAACTATTCATTCCTCACCCTGGAATGGTGATGGTTGGAGCTGACTTAGAAGGCCTGGAACTTAGAGCACTTGGGCACTACTTAGCCGCCTTCGATGAGGGGGCCTTCGCTGATGTCGTAGTCAACGGAGATATTCATACGCAGAATGCAGAGCGTGTTGGTTGCTCAAGATCTGAGGTAAAATCTCTAGTTTATGGGTTCATCTATGGGGCTGGAGATGTGAAGTTGGGTCATATTTTGCACCCAGAGTTGAGTGATGCTCAGAAGAAGTCACTGGGTACTGAGCTACGTCGTAAGTTCCTCGATGCTATTCCTGGTCTTGAGCCATTAGTCAACGCTGTTAAAGCAAAGGTACGTAGTGCTGGACAACTCAAAGCACTTGATGGGAGACCTATCTTCTGTCGTGCAGAACACAGTTCGCTCAATTTTTTGCTGCAGTCATGTGGTGCGATTCTGAGCAAGCGGTGGTGTGTTATCGGACAAGATCTACTCGATGAAGCTGGACTTGTCTATGACCATGACTACACTCGCTGTGCATACGTGCACGATGAAGTTCAGTTATCTGTTATCCCTGCAGAAGTTGATCGTGTCAAAGAGTTGCTTGTAAATGCTGCTCCTATGTCAGGAAAATACTACAACTTCCGTGTACCTATTACCGCAGCAGCAGATAACGGCGATAACTGGGCTGCAACTCACTAAAATATACATAGTCTTATATATAGATATGAATTCAGATACTAAATTACTTCTGAGTAAATGCGCAGAGCTATGCGAGAAAGTGTACTCAGAAGAACTTGATTACATTGTTGACGAAAGCATCCCTGGATATCAAATCTTTGCTATTGAAGGCACAAAAGAAAAGATTGACTGGTTTACTAATATTAAATTCCTGTTCCGTGCAAACGGAATGCACCGTGGATTCAAAGCTAATGCTGAAAGAACCATGGTGCGTGCTATCTCAAAAGGGCATTCCCTTAAAGATGACAAAAAGCTTGTACTCACAGGCCACTCCCTAGGTGGTGCGTCTGCAGTGTGCCTAGCCGATCTTCTTAGAGAAAGGTTTCCAGACCTGACCATCGTTACTTTTGGTGCTCCAAGGCCTGGTAACCGCTGCCTACGTGAACGTCTGCACAAGCTCACTCAATACCGTTACAGGCACGGTGATGACATCGTGCCCCTCACTCCACCTTGGATCACAGGCTATGTCCACACAGCCCCTGTGATCATGCTTGAAGACGCAAACGACCGACTACTAGATCGAATTCAAGATCATAATATTAGTTCATACCGTGAACAGCTGAATAAGTATCTCCTTACTCTCTGATTGATACAATCACAATATGGAAGAACTTCATATTGCTTGTGAGTTTAATGAGCGTGCAATTCGTGCGCTCCATTCTGCTGTCGCAATGACTTTAGAGAAGTGGACAGGGCAAGGAGACTTAGATCAAGAAGAACTTTTTAAATTAAAACATTTTTTGCAAGGTGCTATTTTTGAGTTTGACCTAGGTCGCTCTTTTAACTAGCTATAATATAAATACGTTCATCCCCTAACATAAGGGGACGCAAGTACCTCACGATTGGAGGGAAGGAACGGGAAACTACACCTCACTATGGAGTTTCCAATGACCCAAATACAAGCTCGTGCTGTCGAAAATGCACGTAAAGAATACCGTCGTGCGCAGAATGAACTTCGTGTTCATCGCCTATCTGAGACACGTTACCGTGGCATTCCCACGATTAAATCAGCTGAAGTAACAGAACGCCACGGTTGTTTTACATATCGTGGTGTTAATTACAGCCACTAATACACACAATTAAATTTCTGTCCCTCGCTTAGCAGCGGGGGTCTTTTTTTGTTTAATAGCCACATATAATAATTGAAGCGATAAGTACAAATCGCTATTCATACTAGTTACTATTATCATGAAATCTTTTTTCGCTGCAGGCGCACTTCTTGCCTTGTCTGCACCAGCATTTGCCGGACCTTATGCCAACATTGAGAACAATGCTCAGTGGATTGGTATTGACGAATTTCAAGTAGGACTCACCGAAGTTCATGCAGGTTACGAACTGCAAGCTGGTGAAGATGTTGCTGTCTATGTGCAAGCAGGTCCTGCTTTTATTCACATCGAAGATGAAGATACTGAGACTGAAGTATCAGGTAAAATTGGTATTGTTGCCGAAGTATCTACTAATGTTGAACTCTACGGAGAAGTCGCATTCATCACTGAAGACCAAGCATTTGAGCTGGATACCCTTGCATTGGGTACCAAGATTGGCGGTACCTTCCGCTTCTAAAAAATAAATCACATGGCCTCCTAACGGAGGTCTTTTTTTGTCTTCTTATATAACTATGTCTGATCCCGTATGGAGCGTTAATGCATTAGTAGCCATTGACGTTATTGGAACTTGTGTTCTTATTTGGTGGATACTTAATTACGATAACTTCTACAATAGTTAAAGACTATGTAATAGATAAATGCGTAAAGCTGGCGATTTAATAAATGATTTCTTGAGAGAAGGTAGGTTAAAAGATAATCGTTCAACTCCTATTGGTGGCGGTGCCTACGGTGTTGTCTATCCTTCAGACACACCAGGCAATGTAATGAAGCAAGGGGTGCCTGGTGGATTTGACAATGACTTTGTTCAAGAAGCTAACCTGCAATCAGTAGCTGCCGATATGGGTTTTGCACCTCGTGTAGCTGGTGTAGAACGCTTTACTGGTGGGATTGGAGACCGTATTGAAATGGAAGATGTACGCGGTAACTTTGAACCCGTACAATCTATTAAAGGTTTGTATCCTGCTGACCCTATGTTTAATGTACGTTCGTCGCAGCAGCTAGGGCAATTAGCACTTAAAGGTGTGCGGTTAGATGATCGTAAAGCAGATAATATGATGCAGAATAAAATGACAGGTAGGCCAATGCAGTTAGACTTTGGTATTGCTGATCGTGTTACAGCAGAAGACCAGGTAATGGCCTTAGCAGATGCTACAGAAGATGGCTTCCGTGCAGCAGCTGTCTCTTATACACATCTCCGAGCCCACGAGACTCCTGAGCATCTCG
>OLHD01000083.1_pt1 | contig 10372 bp, 19 predicted proteins | sample 1609541 | NCBI WGS metagenome assembly OLHD01 (sample SAMN05416870, study PRJEB24817) | seawater metagenome | isolation source: Sea water | place: Canada:Atlantic | collected 2013-11
GTTTTAACCAAGACGGTCTGCTTGTTACCCCACGCGGTTTGCAGGATGTCACCACTGGTGAGCAACTAAATCTTGAAGATATTGGCAATCCTGACCGCTCGATCGAGATTCCAGATCCTATCTGGGATCGGCTATCAGATGGAAGCGTGGAGCCCTATAACGCTGGTGATTTTTTGACTGGTGGGATCTACTAGAATAAGAATGCCCTGAATAGGGCTTCACTCGCCTGAATAGGCCATGACTTCGATCAGAATCAAGAGTTCAACGACGCAAGACAAGGTTCCAGTACCTGCGGATCTTGCCACTGCTGAGTTAGCAGTGAATATCCATGAAGACAGCATTGCGCTTTACACCAAAGACAGGACTGGTGCGGTCCGTGAGATCGGCGGCGGCTTAGGTGTTGTTGGCGACCGTGGATTCTGGACCCGCGAAGGCACTGATTTATATCCAGTCAACGGCAATACTGATTCAGTGAAGATCGGTGGAACGCTTCCCGCAGCGCCGAACATCTCGCTGAATGCGAATGGTAGTGGTGTGTTTGAGGGTCAGGTTACTGCAGAAAGGGTCCTTGTTCAAGGACAAACGCTGAGTAATGTATCCACTGCTTTGGTTGCAAATGCAGGAACCATATCCGATAACACGGATTTAGAACAATACAGAGTGCTTGGACTGAAAACCATAGCAGGTGGGGCAATCAATACTCCAACTGCGGAATTCAGGGTAGGTCGGAGTGTACCCGGGTCAGATAACGCAAACACGACACTTGGCATTTATCTGCGGGAAGGGAGTGAATTATTCGCTTCTTATCCAAAAATCCTCGAGCTGAATGCGGATGGATCGGGTAGCTTTTCCGGAACCGTCGGAATTGGCACGTCTACACCAGGTTTCGGAGTTATTACAGGAAATGGTCTTGAAATTCAGGATAACACCAACATCCCAGGAGTACGTATTGACGGCGGAAGCGTAAGCAATGGTTTTTTAGAAACATATGTGACTGAAGGAAATGCTTATTTTAGTAACCGAGGTACCAGCGGAAACACCATTTTTTCTCAATTAACAGGACCGCCTGGCTCTACGGTACTTACTGAAACAGTCCATATTACTAATGACTCTAACGTCCTTATCGGCGGCACGCTTCCCGCAGCGCCGAACATCTCGCTGAATGAGGACGGCTCGTCTTCTTTCAACGGATACCAACAGGTCCGGTTTGCTGATACTAGCATAGGAGTAAACGAATTTGCTCCTCGGTTCTTCCGCTGCTTTAACAGCGCATCAAACGACACCTTAGGAGCCTCTATTTTAGGTAACAACGAAGCCTTTTTGGCCATTAATGGCGGCGGTAGTGCACCTGGAGCATCTATCATTCTGCGTGGTGGTTTAGGGACTCCAACCAACACAGATCCCGGTCACATGGAGTTCTATACCGTGGCCGATAGTCTCCCTCCAGTAAAAAGAATGGAGATTGATGAAGTCGGCACTATTACTGTTACAAACAGCAGTATTGGTTTCATAATGACGGCAAATCCAGGTAGTGGTGCTGCTGATGGAGCAGTGATTAGCGCGAATGGTTCAGTTCAAACAAGTCGTACAGGATCAGGCTCTTCACTATGGGTTGGGTATCAAACAGGGTCTTCAACTCAAACTTCGCGCATAAACGCTGGTGGCGATGCTATTTTTGTCGGCACTGTCACCCAAAATGCCTCTGACGCCAAGTTCAAGGACAATATCGCCGATGCACCTTCCCAAGCCGCTGACATCAAGGCACTTCAACTCCGTACTTGGAATTGGAACTCTGGCGCACCTGGAACCGAGTCACGTAAAGCACGTCACACAATGGGTCTTGTTGCACAGGAAGCAGCACTCGTAGACTCTGACATCACTTACACAGTGAACGCGGAGGACAGTTACCAAGCCATCGACCACGATGTGCTGACGATGAAACTTGTCGGTGCTCTCCAAGAAGCACTCACCCGCATCGAAGACCTCGAAGCACGCCTAGCTGCTGCTGGTATGTAACTTCACCCGCCTTTAGAATAACCCCAGCATCTTTTTATCATGCCTTATTCAATCTCAGAACTAATCGTTGACGGCGAGCAAAACGTCGTTGCTCTCGACTGGGCATACTCCAACGCTGATGGAACGCTCGGCAACCAGCACAAACTGTTGGAGCCTTACGGCAACATCAAGCTTGAAGCAGTAACTGAAGAGGTTGCAGTCAGCTGGCTAGAAGAGCAACTGCAAAACACCACCGAGGAGTTTGACGCAGCAATCGCCAAGCGCAAAGCGCAAGTTGAATACGATCAAACATTGGTTCCTTACGCTCCACATCCTGACGGGCCTCCAACGCCAATCACAATACCGGCGCTTGCAGAGGAACCCTAAGTTGCTGTGACGCCTACTTCCAAGAATAAGTAACTATGTGAGGATGGCTAAACCCAAGGGAATGAACGGCTCACAATTCGTTGTGAGCAAGCCCAAGAAAACACGCCAAGGTAACGGTTTAAACAGCACATCTTCTCATGGACGCAAGAATGGGAGGAAGTATCGCGGTCAAGGAAAGGGTTAATGGATTCCCACACTTACGAGAATTGGCAGCGCATCAAGCAAGCATTAGAAAATGCGGGGAAAACTGATTGCATGTTTTACAAACGTGCTGTGATGATATTGGCGGGCAAGCCAGACCCGCTAAAATAACACGGAAGAAGTGCGTAAGTCGTGATTGAAATCTACGCAGCCATTCTGGGCGCGACTCTTGGAATCGCAGGGATGAACATTTCTGGATTTACCAGACGCACCAGCGAAAGTCGTGAAGCGGTTATTCGCCTCACAGCCGGTGTCGAGTCTATTGCAACGAAACTTGAAGATTTACATCAGGACATGAAGGCAGAAAAGGTTCAGGCCACTGCTGACCGCCGCGAAATCTACGAACGTCTTAACGACCACGGAAACCGCATCACCGTTCTGGAGTACAAAGGCCCACAAGGCTAGTATTAAACAAAGTCCTGAACACCATGAACTTCGAGGAAATCCTTGGCCACCCTGCTTTCTGGGTTGTCGTCGCTGCTGCATCTGAACTGATCGGCATGAGCAAGCTAAAGGACAACAGCATCATCCAATTCCTGTTCACTGCAATCCGCAGCATTAAGGCCCAAAAAAAGGGCTGATACCGCCTGACGGGCGCTGGATCGTTCTGTTTGACACACGTTCCATGTGGAGCAAGGTCAACAGAGCTATCCAGCGGCGTAAGTTTTACGCAACGCTACCCAAAAAACTAGACCAAGCTGAAAAGGACTGGCACGCAACCCAACCTGTTGCAGTGCCACCTCCACAGCGCCTTGACGATCTGCACCTTCGCGCACCATGGCATGAGCCCAAACACCCCAGTTCACCTGAATGACCTATTCCGTTACTACCGGAAATTGCCCCATCAGAGTGCTGCGCTAGTAGAGCTTGAAGCCGCAATTTTAAAAGTACAGCCAGACATTCTTAACCGTGACCAGCCCTGGTACGGGACATGGATTTCAGCTGTAAACGACAAAAGTTACGGCGCGGCGGTGGAGCTTATCAAAGAATTTGAAGGTTGTCATTTAACTTCATATTTGTGTCCTGCTGGCGTACCAACAATCGGCTATGGAAATACCCGGTATCCCGAAGGCCAAAACGTAAGGCTAGGCGAACGAATTAGCCAACAAAGGGCCGAAGAAATGTTAAATCTAGAGATACAACGCACCGCAGACATTCTTGAAGCCGATGTACCGTTTTGGAAAAGCATGAGTTCCAACCAAAAATCAGCCTTAATTAGCTTTGCCTTCAACGTTGGAGCGTATTTCTACGGCCTGCCAGGGTTTAGCACAATCAGCCGGGTATTAAAAAACCACGAATGGAACCAAGTACCCGATGCTTTATTACTTTATCGAAACCCTGGATCGCATTTTGAGGAAGGACTACGCCGTCGTCGCATAGAAGAAGGCCGAATCTGGTCAACACCGTAATTTTCACGGCGTTACCATATAGACAGCTGCAAGTCAAATAGGTTGTTGCAGTCTATTGAGCGGTGGTAGTGGACCACCAGATCGACGGGACCGAACTGGTATCCCGTAAAAAAGCCAAGGTGCGCTTTCGTGACCATATTTTACAGCAATGGAACTACTGCTGCGCCTACTGCGCTGAACCGCTGGGCAAGAACGCAACGCTAGACCATGTAGTCCCAAAGTGGAAAGGCGGTATAACAGAACAACGCAATTTAGTAGGCTGCTGTTTCTCCTGCAATAGCCACAAGTCAGGCCACGACTGGCAGGAATGGTACAGAGAACGTGACTACTGGAACGAAGCCCGCGAAGCCCGCATTTCCGAATGGACAGAACAATGAAGCACTGGTCAGTTAGACGAGTTGCGGTATATGTGTTCTAACTGGTTTACCACTGGATTACTATCGCCTATGGGCATTCCATCAAGAGGGTCATTGGCGATAAAAAGCAATGGCCCATCCATTTCTTTAACGGCGAGCATACCAATGCGGGGACTGCGCACCAGTACATGAAGAGCCGCACGCTCAAACCAGTTTAAGAAAATGACTTTCATGGGTTTAGTGTAGGAAAAACGGCCTGGTACACCGTTGGAAAGCACTGCTTAAACACGTCTGCACACTGGAACGCGATTTGCCGGTGCTCCAGCTGTGTATCGTTATCAGCCCGCAACTGGATGTAATGCACCCAAGACCTTAGTGTCCCTTGCATGTAAAGGGTGGTAGGAGTACAGAGTGGCAGGATACGTCTAGCCGTCTCCTTGGCAACGCCCCGTTCCAATAGGGTGTCATAAAACAAAAAGGCATCAGCAATGATGCGGCCAGCACCTGCCTGGTAGTCTTCCTGATGTTTTGGGTGTAGATCACTGATGCTGTTCTGCCGGTTTTTAGTGTCCTGTCGCCGGAAATAGGGTACTTCAGCTGGTGCGGTCTTGCTGTATCGAGTAGAAAACTCCTGGAACGAAAACGACCGGTGCCGCAATATCTGGGCGGCAATGTCACGTTCTGTATCAATTTGAACGCACATATTGGCCATTTCAAAGGGTGACCAATGCTTGTGCTTAACAAGGTACCTAAGAAGCCCTGGTCCGGTTTCCCAGTTGTCTTCATTACTGGGATTACTAACCCGTGCCATGCGCACGATCAGCTTTTCAGCGTCTGGAGTTGCCCAGACCAATTCAACATTGCTCATGAATAAAGCGCAGAGATCAGACGTTGCACCACATCTTTTTTAATGTGGTAGTGCTTGTCGCAGTGGACGTGGAGTTTATCCACAGAAATTTCTACTGAGTATGAAAGTGTGGAGCACACCGTACATTTCCAAACCCGTGTCGTTGCTACTTCGTGTGACCTACGAGTGCCTATGGTTTTTACGACCCCTCTACCTAAAGCACCACAATTAGGACATTCCATTACAGCGGCCCACAAGTGCCTATTTTTGCAAGCACATGAAGTTTTCTTAATGCTCTATGACATCTTTGCCTTACACGTTCTCTAGACATACCCAAGTCTTTTGAAACTTTTATGTAGGTCTGTGGTTCACCGCCATCAAAAGCAAAAACACGTTCCACGATGGTACGGTCCACGGGGTTTAGGGTCATCAATAATCTGTCAACGGTGTCACTGCAGAAAAGGTTGTCAAGCTTTTCCATGGGATGCTCACCATCAGTAATAAGCTCAACCAGGGTATGTTCTTGAGAATCCAGCCCGGTTCTAGGCTTATCCAAGCTAAGGCAGTCCTCACTGCGTTCCAGGTACTCCCGCAACCGCTTAGGGGGTGTAGCACAGTACTCTGCACTTTCCTCTAAGGTGGGCGGTCTACCATGTGACAACTCAAACTGAGGCGCCCACTGGCGCAGCTTTGCCAGTATTTCCCCGGCATGGGACGGGATGCGAATCATCCGGTCGTGATAACTCAGATAGCGACTAATGGACTGCCTAACCCACCAATAAACATAAGTGGACAAAGCGTAACCACGTTCTGGGTCAAACTTTTTAATGCCGTGAGCAAGTCCGATGTTTCCTTCTTGCACAATGTCAAACATTTCTGTGCGCCTGGAACGTAATGTGTAACGTTTTGCAATAGAAACCACAAGCCTTAGGTTGCAGTTGATGAGCTTTTGGTAGGCCCGCTTACCTGTTTTAATTTCCCTTTCGGTGGGATTTTCAGATGTAACCCAAATTTGTACCTGCCGCGCCAACAGTATTTCCTGCTCTTTATTTAAGAGCGGATACCGGACAATGTCCTTCAGATATTCACTAAAGCCGTCCATCAGTAAGAAACTTCCACAATGCTTGGTACGCAACCCATGCTGTCTTCGAGGCTACGTGCCACCTGAAAGGCTTTTTCAATAGTCACATAAGAGCAAGCGTCTTCTGCTTTATCTGTCAAACGGATACCGTTGTTTTTAGGGAAGTTTGCATAATAAGCTGCAAGGTACATAACCTGAGTTCCGTGTGTTGTCTTAAGTGCGTAGCGAGTCATTGGCTGGTAAGTATAAGACCCAGGAAGAGTAGCACAGTACAAAGACTTTTACTCGCTACCTTCAGGAGCTTTACGTGACTTAATACGGCCTTCCACCCGTTTACGAACAGAAGCCCGCCAAGCAGCTTCATCCTTAGCAACTGCTTCGTTGTAAACCGCAGCAGGGTATTCCCGTTCCAATGCTTTGTAGACCGCGTTACGAATCCAGGCGGTGGGACGTGTGCTAGCCTTTTCAGCTAGGTCAAACAGCAATTTCGCCCTATGCGGATCAAGAAGGATTTGCATATATGTCTTATTTCCGTGCCGAATCGCCATCAAGTAGTAGCCCAGTAGACTTTAGTCTAGCATTGTGCTACCAAAGAATGGAGCTATCAACATGTTTGCGCCAACCAGTCTGCTGATCCTTACGAGCTTTTGTGCGTTGTTTACGGCAACCCCGCCTTATTTCCCTAGCACCTTCAAGGAAATTGGCTGCGCGGAGCAAATCTGCAGTGGTGGCACGCGCTATCTCGTACTGCAAGAACTTCATGATTATCTGCCGCCCTGTTTCCGGTGGCATAGGCAGCATCCATCACTTCCGCAAGACTACAGTAATAACCTGTTTCCCGAGGGGTATGGAAGGACCACCCGTTAACTGTGCGATAGATGCTGACCATGTTGCGCTACTTATTAATGGATCTCGGACCAACGCTTTCCTATAGAAGGTTCAGCTAGAGGCGGAATGTCTCCCAACCACTTAGCTTCGGCGCTTTCCATTACTTGTTTTAGCTGGTCCGCCCACTGCTGTGCCTTATCTTCACGAACAAGTAAGAGAATTTCATCATGGATGCAGCCCGCGATTTTTACTTCCTGTTCACCAGCTTCTAGAAGCTTTGGCCAGAGGTTTCCTAGAGCGCATTTAAGGATGGCCGCACCAGCGCCTTGAATTGGAGTGTTGCACCTTACCGTAAGGCGGTTCATGTCACCTGGCAGAAAGCGCCGCATATCAGAGCCTGGGATACGAATTTCGGCCCACCGGTTACTTGCTGTCTTTGATGCGTCTGCAGCATTCTGGTTTTGCCACTGCTTCACACCTGCATAAGTGCTCAACCATTGGTTACGAATTGTTGCAGCGGCCTCAACTGTCATGGTGACACCAGAGCTAGCAGCGTAATTCCGCAAACCTTTAGCACCCGACCCATACAGCAAACCAAAATTGGCGCTTTTCGCAATCTGGCGAGAACAACCAATTGCCTCAGCTGTAACCGTGTGAAGGTCTTCGCCAGCCTGGAACGCCTTGGTCATCTTTTCATCCTGCGCCACTGCTGCAGCGAGTCGCAGTTCCATCTGACCAAAATCCGCATCCACAAGCAGCCAACCATCAGGAGCCTCAACACATTGCCGAAACTCTGTATCACGGGGAATCTGCTGGTTGTTGGGTTTGATGCAGGACATACGGCCTGACTCCGCTCCAAGCTGGAGGTAGCTGGCACGTACAAAGCCATCTGGGTCCATTTTTTCAAGGATCCCTTCAGCCATTTGACGACGCTTTTCACTTTTCTTCCAGGCCAAATAGGTCTGTATGACATGGTGGTCCGCAGCGTAATCCTGAAGTGCTGCCCTACTAGCACTAGGCTTACCTGTTTTATTGTCCTTTGGCACTGTCCCCAGAAGTGCTGTGAACTTTTCTAACAATTGCTTGGGACTACTTAAGTTAAAGCCTGCTTCTAGCTTGGTCCCACGGCGAGCATCACCCGTAGCTTTTGGCCTGAGGTTAAACGTTTGCGGCGCCGTTTCAATCTGTTCAATTTCCGCATACCACTTTTCGTAGTCTGAGTCGTCGTGCCCCATTTGCGTGACAAGGTCTCGAAGTTTTGAAAGTCTTTGAGTATTTGCTGCTTCTCTTGGGAGCTTATGTTCCGCCGGAAGCGCATTATCAAGTTCCCGTAAAAAGTCTCTACCGAGCGCATGAATGTCGTGTTGGTAATCATTACAAAGCTGCTCAAGACTGGTACGGTTCCAAGGAAGCCCGGTACGCCACATCTGGGCCATAGCGGGAAGTGCTCTGCACTCTAATGTATAAGCTTCGGAAAGCCTTGCATTCTGTAGCGCCGCTGTAAGTGGATAGTCCAGCTGCAGCAGCACCTCAACATCTTTAGCGGCATAGACCAACTGGTCTCGACTTAAGACTGGAACGCTCCAATCAGACCGCTGTTGTTCCTTGTCAAGTTCAATTTTGAGGACACGCTTGGCAACATGAGCCAATCCGTGTCTGAGGTTAGGCGTTCCATTGTGGTGGAGCTTACTGGCAAGCATGGTGCAGCCAATCCGGCCACGTACATAGATGCCATGTTCCTGCAACCAACCAAGGTCAAACACTGCGTTATGGGCTAACCAGTACCGGTCGCCATTGGTAAAGAACAGGCGGAGCTTTTGCCAGCCATCGGTATCTAGTTCAAAGCAGTCAATGATGATGATGGTTTTACTGACTTCGCAGCCGAGCTGGATTAAACGAAGTTTGCCTATTTCAGGCTGTAGCTGGAGCGTTTCCGTATCGAAGGCGATAGAAATGGATGTCGAGATCCTGTGCAGGTGCTCGACACCAAAAAACAAGTTGTAGTCAGACATGGGTGGTCTTCAAAGAAGTGTGTATTCAGGAAGTGGGCCTGTCCATTCGGACTCGTGTTGGCCTTCGGGACTGTACCATCCGCTGTCGTCTATACGCCAGCCAGCTGTGCAACGCTTAAGAGCCTTGTAGTTTTCCCAGACAGGTTCTTCAGGAAAAGGATTTCCGTAGTCGTGTTCCCAGTCGTGTTCGCTGATGCCGGTAGGTGTGTACCAGCCACCTTCATCAGCTTCCCAGCCTTCTGCGGTACGCATTTTCCAAAGCTTGTCTTGGTCAGCCATAGCGCGATCAACCTGAGCAGCGTTCACAGCATAGTTATCGAACCAAGCCGCAACCCGAAGATTGTAATCTGCGGCCTCATTTTGTAAGTAGCTTGGAACGTTCTTAAGTTTTACGCTTGCAAAGGTGCTGGTGTCAAATGGGTGTGTAGACATGATTAAAGAGGAAAGGTTTCGTAAGAAGCTTTAAGAAGACTTTTTACGGTGGTTTCTAAGTCTGTGATGCGGTCAGTGGACTGCATGTCGCAAACGATTGGAACCTCAGCTGTGAACCACTTGTGGCCACAGCCTGGGCACTTGCGGCATCTTACAATGCTTGTCTCAAACCGAGGCTTGGTTTGAGTGACCCACTGATCGCCGCGCTGTGGTTTGCGGTTGCAGTGGGGGCAGTTCATGCGAGAGGATCGTCATAAGGGTCAAGTTCAAATTCTGAAATGAGGCGGCATAAGTACCACCTGGCTTTGCGGAGGTCTTCAAGGCCATTTTTCTGGCGATACCTCCAGATGTATTTGATGCAATTGCCGCGCAGATAACCAAAAAATTCTTCGGTTGTCATTGCGGCCTTGATCGCTTCAATACACTCCACGCCGCTACTGCTTTGGTAGTGCGCTGGAGCGTTGACAGGATCAGTCATCAAATTCAATCGGAGGAATGACACACCAGTCGGTAATCCAGGGCAACATGCGTAGCACCTGTTCCCGTGTTGGGGCATTTGTATGGTCTAGTGGTTCGTCCCAGAGAATGACTGCTTGACAGTGAGCAGAGTCAAACTCAGGTGGATCTAGGTGTGTTGCAGGTAAGACCTGCACAGCATCATCAACAATGGCCTGGACATGCAGGAGATCAGATCCTCTGTTGTAGCTGTAGCTGATTAGTTGAGCGTGGGCCATGGTGGGGCTCCGAACTACTTGCTTACAGTAGCACACTATGTCCTGTCTCTTATACACATCTCCGAGCCCACGAGACTCCTGAGCATCTCG
>OLHD01000084.1_pt1 | contig 10315 bp, 18 predicted proteins | sample 1609541 | NCBI WGS metagenome assembly OLHD01 (sample SAMN05416870, study PRJEB24817) | seawater metagenome | isolation source: Sea water | place: Canada:Atlantic | collected 2013-11
CCGATATGGGGTTGATTACGCCGACCTCCTCGTAGGACTGCATCAGTTCCAGCACCTTGCTCTCGTCCACCTGCCGTAGTCGTTTTTCGACTCTTATGTCTGCTACTGGGATCTGCCTGAGCACGGGTCCGTCTGCACGTATCGTTCCATGATGACTGGAAATTTCGGTGCAGACCAGTGTTTGACTACAAAGGGAGTTTATAGATTCTCCCATTAATGTCTTTATTGAGCAGGATTACCAGTGCGTGGATCTAATCCATTACGGATCATATCTGCATCAATCCAATCTTCGTAGATAGTCAGAGGGACTTCAATAAGAATTTTTGCTGAGTTTGTATCCAAAATAATGCGACATGGATCAAGATTAATGTTTCCATCTCTATCAACGACTTTTTTTTGTCCTTCGGGTGCAGGATTTTTGTTGATAGATCTTGGTGTTCCAAGTGCAGAGCAGATGAAGTCAAAGTCATCTGTTATGTGTTCTTGATAGATGGTATCAAGTTCTTCATGTGTTTTTGGGTAAAAAGTGTGTCTCACGATGAATAATTAATAAATGAGATTTAGTATTACTGGTCCTCTACTTCATGTAGAGGGAGTTGTTCAGTCAGTCCAGTGTTGACCTTGCCGGATGCCCTTTGCGGGTCCTCTGCTTTATTTGTTTGTCCTACTATTATAGAGCATATTCCTGTCTTATTTTATCCTGTGTGCCACTTTCTTGCTACCGATAGAAGGTGGCACAAGGCTCTTTACTGGGTTCTGGGGATATAACTTTATTTTTGAATATCCCCTCTTATTTTACTCTTTATATTATCTTATCGGTTTTGGCAGAAGTTTCTTTGCTCTTATATTGAACTCTTCGTCCAATCGGTCAAATAAATCTGTATCGTTGACCTCTTCTTTTGCACGCCTTCTGTTGTCCTCATTTAGTATTAATTGTTGAAGGGTATTAAGTGTATCAACGGCAATCTCCCTTGATACATCATTATATTCCATTAGCAAGTGACCTTGTGAGTTATACACTGCTATATCGCATCCGTCTGCGAATATTGTTCTTTTACTCATAGTTTTATAGTTATTTACCCTTATATTATAGCATAATGTATATACATTATCAACCCACAAGTGCATCCTGTGGGTATAAATCACTTTCTTTCGTTAGAGTGCAGGGTTAGTTCGTTCTTCCGTTGGTATTTATTTGTTAGTTTATTATCATCGGTCTTTGTATATACTATTCTTGCATTCTATCACTCAAGTATAGTATTCATATAATTTCTTACCTGTTCTATTACTGCCATTACATGCTCGTCTTCTTCTACAAGATCCTTATCTGTATTCTCTATCAATGTTCCTAAGTGCAGTAATACTTGATTCCCTACAAGTCCATTTATCAGGACTGATTTAATGCTAATTTCCATCTTTGTTGCTGCGTATTGCTTATCTATTATATCACATAGTATATACAATTACAAGCAAAAAAAGAAGGTAGAAGTAGCAGTTCTACCTTCGGGTGATAAAGAGTAAGGATGGGCTGTCCATATCCCTGAACTATTTATAGTCAATCTTTAAGGGGCATTTTTATATACTGGGAATTTTTTTATTAGCATGTAATCACTCTCCTAAAAAGGTTCGTATATAGTTTATTGGTACCTATTGAATTATCATTCAGGATTATCATTACTGCTAATACGAATATCGTGTAATCTACCTGCTGCTTCAATCATTATATCCATTGCTACATTATGGATCTGTATTAATAGTTCTTTTGGTGTCTTCTTTTCTACAAATCTTATTTGTCCCAATGGACTTATTACAGTCCAATAATCCTTATCTCCTCTGCTCCATTTCATTCCTCTAAGTATCTGATCATTCTCTTCATCACAACAATCCTCTACTTCATCAAGTGCATAGTTGTATATTTCTTTCTCAAGCATATACTGGAAGTGATCCAATAGTTTTTGGTCACCTACTTGGTCGGTTGCATATTCATTCATAAGTATCTTTCCTTCTTTAATTGGTTATAGAATGTCAGCACAGAATAATCAATTACTTCATCAATACTTTTGAACTCTGGATCTGCGGTGACTCTACTCTTTACTTTTTTGCGGATCTCTTCGCACATTCGTTTTGTAGCAGTTTTCATTTGTCACCTCTATGCATGTTATACATGGCCCATTTCTTCATTTGGTTGTATTCCCTTACAATCCTAAAGATTGTTTGTGCCGTTGGTATATTCCATACAGCAGAATGATCTTCGATAATGTCCCAGTCGATGGCATTCCTTTTTGATTTAGACAAACAGAATGCTCTTGATTCTTTTGTTGCTTCCATTAGTTTTTACCTTAATTTGATAGTATTGTATTATTTTTGTGGTCGTATACTTCAACCATGTTATCTACATTATACATCTTTTTACTTACATACGCAACCATACCTTTCCATCCTTTGTATCCATCATATCCGGCATATTCTGATGCCGGTTGTATATCTAAACTATCAATAGAATTGCCCATAAAATCACATCGTTCTCTAATAGCATATTCCAATAAATCAGTTTTCACTTTTGTCATTCCATAACCCTCACTCTGTAAACTCACTGGTAGTTCATCTAACCCATAAATTCGTTCAATTGCTTTTTGTATTTTACGATTTGGTCTAAGTATCACATCATCACTTATATCTGATACAAGTGTATGCACATGAAATCCTCCTTTCTCAATCTCTACATTTGAATAGTCAAACTCAATCTCTTGAGTAATGGTATTAAGCACAGGCCTTTTCTTCTCTACTTTTCTTACCATCTGATCCTTATGTCTCTCAATATAATGATCGTGCATTATGTAGTATTCATTAATTCCTCTTGGATTCATCATATCGTCAATTACATTATTCATTCTATTGTTATGCTCTACTACTTTATCTCTATCTTGCATATTATAGAAGTAGTTTCTGGTAATCATAAATGCTGGACTAAAACCTGATAAATCATATTCTTCAATAAAGGTCTCTATTATATGGTTCTGGTTTATTCTCCAATTCTTACTCTTATGTTTATCATTAGAGTTATCCTTGTAGATGGTACCGTTTCTATACCTTATCCATTTCCTATAATCTTCTTTGGTTTTAGTCATTATCAATAGAAACTATTATTACCGTTGAATTGCATTGTATTAATAGATGATCTTAATCTTGGATTCATAGGTGGCATATCTGCTGGTGGTTCACCCATAATGAAATTGGTATATTGTAAAACCATCTTATTAGCAAATCCATTCCATCCGACTCTGGCTGTTCTAAAATATCTTGGATCATCATTTGCTTTCTCATAGTATATCTTACCAATCATATTGTTAGACCATTGTTGCATGTCTTGGAATGATCTTTCAGGTGCATTATTCATAGTTATTAGATTTTATTGTTATTTGTAGTTATACGGGTTCTAATACAACCCCTCTCTCTGAGTGGGTGGCATATAGAAGAAGTTAATAACAGGGCATCCCACCTCATGTATCTTATCTATTGCTATTCCGTAATATTCTACCATACAAAATATATTTAGTCAATATACATTTTCAGTCAAGTGTAAAGAGTAAAGTGCCTACCTTGTAGTGCTGGTCTGCTTTACTCTTGCTTGATTGACGATTGATTGATGCTTGACTGGACTCTGGGTGGTCTGGTGGACTGATGCTTGATTGATTGGTGGACTTATCAGATCTCTGTCTCTCTACTCATATGGTTTTAATGCTCCCTTATTGAGTTCTACTGCACGATTGTGAATTTCATATCCGACATCCCCTTCAGGCATTGCGTCCAGTCTTTCTGACTCCTTACAAGTCCTTTGAACTGCTGATAAGGAAACTCCTGTCAGTGTTCTTATTTTTCTAAGGCTGTGTCCCTCGTCTCTCAACTTGAGGATGTTCTCCTTCTTGACCTGCTCTAAACCAGGCCGTCCTCCTAAGTCCCCTCCTGTCCGTCTGCGGTGATCTACTGACTCTTGTGTCCTCTCTCGGATCATTTCTCTCTCTACCTCTGCCAGTCCCGTCAGTAGTCCAATTACCAGTGGTGCCATCTTGCCCAGTGCCCTTGTATCAAGCAGTCCGTCCAGAGTCCTCACATAGATGCCTCTGCTTTGGAGGTCGTGCAGTCGGTTGATCACTTCAACCATCGAACGGCCTGCTCTGTCTAACTTGCTTATCGTCCAGCAATCTCCTGCTTCCAGCACTGCTAAGGATGCTTGTAGTTGGATCCTCTTCTCTTCCGGCAGTCGACTGCTGACCTTCTCATGGAATATCCGGTCGCATCCCGCTGCCTTGAGTTCTGCCACCTGTGCATCGGTGGATTGGGATGCCGTTGAGCATCTTGCGTATCCGATAGTCCGTCCCATCTGTAATCAAATCAACCTTGTTTAGGGACTATACCAGAAACAGTGTTTAGGGACACCCCCGCACAGGGATTTAGTGATGTTCTCTGGTGTTCTTCGTTCCGTAGGGTTTAGGGGCTGTTTTTTAGACAACCATCGTCTGGTCTTCTCTCAGGTGCATGGTTGCGTAGTCCTCCATCCATATCTCCTCTACCTCTATTGAGGTGGTTACCTCTGGGTGCATCACCAGAATTCCGTATATCTCATTCCTTATCTGATCCAACTGGTCTGGTGTTCCCTCGTATCCCTGCCATGCCTCTGCATCTTCTATCGACTCATGGATTGCCAGCAGGGACTTGAGCATGAGGGTGGTCTTGCCTTTTAGGTCTGTGCTCATGCTCTTACTGGTGGTCTTTGGTGGTGTGGGTCTATGTGGGGGGAGTGTTGTCCCTGCTTCTGGTTCTAACGCCCAGAGAACTGCCTTCCGTGCGTTGTCCTTAAGGAATTTCCTTATGGGCATTGGGTTCTCTGGTGTTCTTGGTTCCATTCTGGGTCTGTTCCGTGATTTTGTGACTGTCATCCGTACATCTTCTTGTTCACTCGTTTTTTTGCCTCTTTAATTACTGAGTAACCCCATTCTCTTGCGTTTAATCCACCCGTATCGTAGTTATACATCTCTCCTTTATCAAACCATCTATCAATTTTGGCATGGATTCTATCTACATCAAATAGATTCTCCATAAGTTCATCCACTGCTTCTTCGCATTTTTCGATGACTTCTTCCTTTATTACTTGCTCTTCTTCATCGTGTGTGATGTTGTGCTCTTTAATTGCTTCAAGTAGTTCTTCCATTAATTGTTAATCCACAGTTTAGTTTATTTCACAGAATGAATACTAACGGGAGTATGTGCGTCTGTATTTACATATTATAGCATAAATCCATTTTTTTAGCAATCACTAAATCACGGCATAAAGTCAGTTGTGGTCTTGCTTCTTGCCTTTTTATACTCTTGTAGAGATTTTGTCGAGGAAATATTCGACTCTTATCAGGCATAAGGCATCATCTCTACGAGCAAATGTCGTGCCATAATATAAGGGTAGTCAAAAGACGAAATTGCTTCTCTCATTAATTCACTCTCTATCTAATACTTTATTATGACTTCTATTCAATCTTCTACTATTCTTACTGCCGAGAGTTCTCTAATAAAGAGCACAGAAACAAGATCTTGGTATTGGACTAATTTTGGGGAGGATCTTATAAAAAATAATTTCGCAAGTTTCGGCAAAGAAATGTTGCCCGCTGAAACTATTACTCTTAAGGGACGACTTGAGTATTGTTGGGATTACAAACCAGTTATGGCGGCATTATCAAAGACCAAAGGCGTAATTTCTTCTAATTATTATCAGGAAGACTTTGAGGAGTGGGTAGAGGTTTCTTGGTTAATTCGCACTTATGAGTATAAGGAAGGTTGGGTAGATCATTCTGAGGATACTGCGGATCATATTAATGGTTTTATAGACAATCTGAAGCAAGAACATGACTTACATGTTTTTATTCAATCACTAAAACCTGTTCATGATTGTGACGGAGATAGAAATGGATTCTGGGGTTGGTAATTCAGGTTTTTATCACTAAATCACGGCAGGAACCTTGCTTTGTGCTTGGTTCTTGCCCTTTTTTATTTCAAGGGTGCCGTGCGTGGGTCGTCTGCTACTTCGTGGCATATCCCTCCAATCCATACCTGTCGCATCAGTTTTCCTTCGTTTCCTCTCTTTTCTTGATTCTCTTGTGTATCCGTATGGGGTTGTGATGCTCTAAATCCCTGTGCTGGTGGTCTTTTTCCGTATTCCATACAGGTTGCCACCGCATACATATGAGTTTCCTTCCGTTCTGGCTGTTGGTTGTTCGGTTTTGGGTTTGCTCTTAAGAATTGAGTTTTAGATTCTTGAGTAGGAAGAACATGACCCGACGCCGGTGTCGTTTCGTTCTTTCTGCTCTGTCGTGTTCGTTGCGACTGGTAGTTGCCTGCGATTGTGCGGGGTCTGTGTGCCTCCAGTGCCTCTTCTCTCTCGGTGATCGAATACCAGTAGTCCCGTCTGTATCGGTGCTTTAACCGTTGCTCTCTCCGTATCTGTTGCCCTTCCTCAAGTTCCTTGAGTGCTCTCTGCACTGATCGGGTGCTGACCTCTACCAAGAACTCCCGTGCCAGTTGGTCTCTGAGTTGTTCGGCAGGCAACCTCGTCCATGCGGTGCCTTTGTCGTCTATCTGTCCGCCCTTTCCTCTTCGGGCAACATTGATCCATCCCCGCACTACGCCAAGGCATAGGGATGCGAGGGGGGTAATGGAAATTCCCTTTGCAGTCATTGGGTTTTTCTTTCTGGTGGGTTTTTGGGGTTGACCCTCCTGCCAGAAGTCCCTTTAATGGATCAGCACAAGTTCGTGTATTGATCCTTTTGAGGGTCTTCCGGAACCCCTGACCGACAGCAATCGGTTGGGGGTTTCGTCTTTATGACGACTCTGGAGTTGTCCTGTTCTATCAATTAATAGGGCAGTCGTCCAGAGGCATCGGTCAAGTTGAATTGGGTTTGTAGGACTATGGACTTTCTCTTCGTTGTGGTCTGTCGTCCGTAAGTCCAAATCAGTGTGGTTTTTAGGTTTCGAGGGAGGTCTTTTGTCTTTCTCTATCAGTCCAGTGGACTTGTTTTTCCTTTTTTCTGGTTGGATTGACCGGTCATGGACTGCTGTAAGTCCTTGCGACAACTGACTTTTGATTTATTGGCATGTCTTTGGGTTGACTGGACACTTGATTGATGATTGATGGTTGACTGACCCTTGACTCTTGCTTACATGGAGGCATCGTCTGGGTTGCCTCCAGTGCCTTTGCCTCCTTATCAACCTGATGGGTCTCTGCCTCCGATGCCTCTGGAGGAGGTGACGGCAAAGGGTCTTATTGCCCGATATGAGATTTCCAAGCAGACCCTCTACACCCGTCTGGCTGCTTGTGGTGTCTGTGGCACCAAGAGAGGCAAGCAGGTGTTCTTCAATAATGAGGAGGTGTTCCGTCTGGATGCTGGGCATCACTTCCTCAGTAAGGGGTATGGACTGAAGGACTTACGGGAGGCATGTGCTCCGTCTCCTTCGGCACCGGGTGATGAGTTGGTGGATGTCGGTGATCCGGTGAGCAGTTCCTCTCCTCGTGGTGTGGGTGCTCATGCTCCGGAGTTGACGATTGCCCCTCAGCAGGAACGGGTGGTGATGGCATTAACCACCGCAGTTCAGCAGGCATTGCAGGCAACTGCTCCTCTTCCTCCTTCGGATCCTCTTCGTCCTTATCGGTTGATGCAGGAGGCTGCCGAAAACAAGTACCAACTCACCTCTCGGTCACTTGCGGAAATACTTGAACTGAATATCAGCACCGTTCATTCGTGGGGCAAGATCGTTTCCCGTAATGGGTTCCGTATTCGTCGGGTTGGTTCTGGTCGTTGGAGAGTTGATATTGAGGAGGAGGTGGAGGATCAGGCTGCTTGATCACCACCAGTCACTGTGATCCATCCATGCGATTTCTATATCCTCTTCGTCCTCTGGTTCAACCAACCACTCCATGAACTCCTGTTTTAAGGAGAGTTGGTCTTTACCGGTAAGTTTCTGTATCTGACTTTTGGCATGGGTGGCTGCTGTTTGCAGTCCCATCTCAAGTCGTTTTTCTTCTATCCACTTCATCGGTTGACTCGTCGGATGACTGATGACTGATTGATGACTGATGGACTGGTCATGGTGTGAGCAGGTCAAGGAGGTTTCCTTGTGCGTCTGTGATCTTGTGCCTTTTACCGGTGCTCTTTGCCCTTCTGGATGCCACTCGGTAGGCATCTGCTTCGTTGTGCTTCGTTTGCAGGTGGTGCCATACCCGGAATTGGTCTTGATAGAAGATCTCTGTTCGGTTGGGCATGAGGTCTAAATAATTGCGTGGCTGTTCTAACGCTGGGAGGTAGTGAGTGACAAGGCTGAGTAGAGAAGTTCAATTGCGTCGTGCGGATTTGGTTTTAGAAACCTTCCGACGAATGAGGTGTAAAGAAGAATTATCTGAAGCAGTCACTCCCTTCTATATCTGGAGAACCGACAGCAATCAGGTTCTGGCACGGGGTGTATTGGGTTATGAGAATGCACGGGATAAGGCAAACGAACTGAGAAAGAAGTTCGACCTCAAGTGGGATCAGGTGAAATTCAAGTCCGAGAAGAAATCAAAGTCATCGGGTTCTGGTGGTGGTCGGGTCGTCACTGCACGTAATTACAACCCATCAAAGAGGACTTATTTCAAGGGTGTCTATGACGACAAAGGCAACTATGCCGATTTGGATTGATTAGGTCGTTGCCCACCTCCGTGCAGTGGTGGCACTGACTCCGTATCGGCCGGCAATCTGTTTCCAAGTCATCCCTTGATCACGGAGTCGTTGGATTCTGGTGTTCTTGCTTTCGGTTGCCCAGAGGAGAATGAGAACTGGAAGGACAATGAGGGCAAGGATCCATGCCCCGATGGTGATTGGTTCCATGTTTTTAAGTTCTTGTGATCGTGTCGGTGGTGCGTCTCAACGCATCTCTTCCGACAGGTCAATCATAAGTCAAGTCAACCGGATGACGCATGATTGATGGATGACTGACTGACCGATGGTTCTATTGCTCTGGGTGCTTCGGTAGTCGGTGATTGGGTGATTGTGGGTTCATCACTCGTTCACTCCGGTTATTGAATGGGCAGTCCTGCTCCTTTGAGCATCTTGTTGTTCCACCTGAGCAGTTCGGTTCCTCCTCTGGTGCCGTCCTTATCGGCAAACACTTCCTCAAGTCTTCTCTTGTGATTGTTCCTCCTGATGCGATCACTGGTCTCTGCCATCTCAAGGTGCATCTTTGCGATGTAGGTTCTGCCGTGCTTCTCCCAGAAGTTCTTGCGTCCTCCGCAGGTTCTCATCAGTAGTCCTGTGAATTGCCGTAGTGGGGTCTTGTAGACCTCCTGCACTCCACTCAGGTTGAATTGTTTGCGGGTCTCTACCGGTAGTTCGTCAAACCATTCCTGCGGTAGTTGGTCTTCCAGCACGCTCTTCCAAAAGGTCTCTGCTTTGGATCTCTGGGTCTGCTGGAGTTTTCGGATGCTGGTGTCTTCTGTTGTTCTTACCTCTACCCCATATCCCTTAATCACCTTTGTCATCTCTTGCCGGAGTTTGAGCAGGTCATCCGGTGTCAGTGGTTGGGATGGGTCTTCATGGATGCTCAGTATCTGTCTCCATGTTTCGTCTGCTGTTGGTGGTGCTGTGATGTTGTTTGGGTCAATTTGCGGATCTCCTGTGAGTGCAGGGAACCGGATGTGCTTCACATAATCACGGGCACCACGAATGGTGGTCTTTCTGCTGATCCTTTTGGTCTTTACCGCTGTCAGCAGTTCCGGTGCTTTAAGTGAGGAGAGAACATGGATCGTGGAGTAGGAGTCGGGCAGTGCCTTGACCAGTTCTTTTCGTTGGGTTGCTGGTACGGAACAAAGTGTTTTCCCGATCACTCTCAACTTGGAGAAGATCTTGTCGGTTATATCCGTTCCGTTTCTATACGCCCTGAAGGTCTGTGCATCCAGTGCGACTGATGCCTCATAGATTCCCGTGCATAGGTTCACGACTTGCTTTGCCGTTCCCGTATATGGGTTCTCTATTACCAGTTCTTTGAATTCCTGCTCATCCATGCCGTAGAGATTTTGTCGAGGAAATGTTCGACCATTATAAGGCATAAGGCATCTTCTCTACAAGCAAATGTCGTTTATTATTACAAGGTAATCAAACAGGAACACGAGAATGCGACCAACTATTAAACTTGAGTTAATTGACGATCCTTCTATCTTCCCTCTATTCAAGGATAAGGGAGTTCCCAATCGTGGACCGAATGCTGTCTCTTATACACATCTGACGCTGCCGACGAAGAG
>OLHD01000085.1_pt1 | contig 10266 bp, 13 predicted proteins | sample 1609541 | NCBI WGS metagenome assembly OLHD01 (sample SAMN05416870, study PRJEB24817) | seawater metagenome | isolation source: Sea water | place: Canada:Atlantic | collected 2013-11
ACGAGATGCTCAGGAGTCTCGTGGGCTCGGAGATGTGTATAAGAGACAGGCCGTACCCTATGCTTATTGGTGGATAGAAGGTAGCCCAATAAGACAGTGCCGTAAGGCCTGCATGGTTATGCTGTGCAGGGTGGACAGTAAGCATATGGGATGCAATAGCAATGTGCGTTTGCACAATATACTTGTGTGCTATCTGATAGTGCTTAGTCTGTGTTTGTCAATCATTGCTAGAACATCCCTTTGGGTAGCTGTATATTTACAGTGAGATAAGTGCGCCAGCTACGCACCTGCTGAAACCTGCACTCACTGTTTAGCAAGTGAACCCTTGGGCCTATCGTCTGTGGGATGTGCGGCCCTTGGTGTAGCTTGCACTGTGCATACGTCCTGTATGCATGGTGTTTGGCTACATCATGGAGGTTCCTATGGCTAACAAATACGTGAAAACTGATGATCAAATTAATGCTGGTATTGCTTCAATAGCAAAGCGTGGTGTTACTGTGCAGAATGATATTCACACTTTCGGGTGTGCTATCATTCGTCGGTGGCATGACACTAGTGATGTGTCTAAGGCTGTAAAGCAGATGAACGCTTTACTGGTCGCAATCCCTGCAATGGGTCGTGCTAATGCTTTCAAAGCGTGGGTAGAGGCTTATGCTACGTTCGTTTGGAATACAGACGACAAATGCTTTGCATACCACAAGGCACGTACCAAGATCAGTTTTGAGGATGCTAAGGCTGCAATTCAAACTCCTTTTTGGGAGTTCAAGCCTGAGCCTGATTACAAGCCAATGGACCTTGATGCAATGATTGCTGCGCTTATCAAGAAAGCTGAGAAGCGTAGGGATGATGGACTGACAGATGAGGATGTTGTTCCGTCTGACAAGATCAAGGCACTCAAGGCTATTGTTGCATGATCCACATAAACTAAGCACCCCATGTATCAGCATGGGGTGTGACTTCTTGACTACTGATAGCGTCCAGTGATGGGGCGCTTTCTGTGTTCAATGGAAAGGATTAACTAATGATAGACGTATTAATATTCTCGCCCATCATCCCTGCCCTAGTGGGTGGTGTGATTGGTGTAATGATCGTGGTGTTCTGTGATGAATAATCAACAGCGTATCCATCAAGACCTACTCACTGCCCTCACACAGATGGGCGGTGTGTCTACTTTCGCCGCTGAGTTGATAGCTCAGTACCTTTTAACCAAATACAAAATGGAGGAACTTTAATGTTTCGTGAAGATTTTCTTTGTCGTCAATGGTTTGACCAGTGGACGGCACTGAGCCGACAGTCTCAGGTCTTACGTCAAGACTTGTATCAGCTCAATGCTGATATGATGGGTCCGAAAGAGTGGGAGCATAGTGCTGATCGCCGTAGTCATGAGATAAATATCGCATGGGCTGAACATAGAATGGAAAGGATGCTATGAATGAGTAAACCAAATACCAACCCCAATAGGCTCAAGTACAAAGTCTATAGGGTTGTCACGGTGAAGACTGGCAAGGTGACACGCCTTGCTGGTGTGGGCATGGAGTTACCACATGAAGTGCTACGCAATCTCCCCTTGGGGTGTGAGTGGGTGACTGAAAAAGGTGACACCCTTTATGAAAGGATAATGTAGTGACACGTGAACAAGCCAACAACCCTGACTTGGTGCGGGGCTTTAAGTGTGGTGAGAATGGACGGCATGTTTATCTAGGTCTTATGACTAGGGATGAGGTGCGTGAACTTCAGCTTAAATCTAACTGTGCTGTATGGCATCAAGCAAAGGTGACATAATGAAGAAATGGTATGACCACATATTGATTGACATTGCGGCTGTCTTATTGATAGCTGTATTGACAATAGCAATCCTGTTCATGGGTTGATCAATACCTAGAGTACATCTTCGGAGAGGTGTACTTTATGGTACTGAGACGGTGCCTTTACAATCTATGTTCTATGAAAGGAACACACTATGGCTAGAACTTTTTACACAGACGATCACAAAAATGCAACCGTGGCTATGTACATGGAGCATTCTCTTTCAGACACCGCAATGGAGATGCGTGTGTCCACAGGATCTGTGGTTGCTTGGTACAAGGCGGCTGTCGCTGCTGGTGATGTGCAACAGCGCAACAAGGTAGGTGATGCCTTCTTTACTCTTGCAGAGAAGCATGAGGCTTGCACTTATTACTCTACCCACACTGGTGATCAGACGGTAGAAAAGACAGGGGTTTCTCTGCCTTCACTACACAAGTGGCGCAAGGAGCTTGGCTATCCTAACAAGCATTATGGCCGCAACCTCAAGTCTGATATGTCGTATAATGATGTGGCATCTTTGCACAGAAAAGCAATGGTTGAGGTAGACAAGCAGAAGGATGCCTATCGTGACAAGATGCGTGAGTTTGAGGCGTTGATTGACGGGTTGCGTTCTGATGCGTCAAGTATACAACATAAAATGTTTGACTTTCTTGAATCACTCAACGATAAATGAAAGCACTACCCCTCATGCAATACTGTGTGAGGGTTCACCCCTCTCTATAGGAGATTGATATGCCATATGAAATAGTGATGGTAGACCCTGATCTTGCCAAGCAGACTAATGCTTGTGTTGGACGTAGTATCACTGACAACAGTGACTACCTTGTTGATGCGTACATTGAAAGGTGGAAGCCTTACCCTGTCAAGCAGACTGACGAGATACACGATGGGTGTAGTATTGTCGGTGCTTTTATCACGATTGCTGGCAGCAAAGTTCGTGTTATGTTTGGTGTAACACCACGTGACAATGGGTTCATTGTTCGCAGGGTTGCTGATCTACACCCTACTGATGTGGTGCTGCAAAAGTTTGGTTCCTTTGAGGATGACAGTGCCTTCTTCCAAGATGATACCTTTGTCTCTTGGCTTAGGAATTGTCTTGTCAAGTCTGACATGGCAGATCAAGAACCTGCTGATCAGAACTGGTTGTTACGTCTACGTGCATTGCAGCCTATTCGTTCCAAGATTGCACATGGTAAGATCAGTTTGTATCAGACCCGTAAGGATGCTGACAATGACAGGCATGTAGCTATGAAGGCTGGCCGTGCATTGAAGTATATCTTTCCTGAGCTTAATGACAGTGACATTGAGGTACTTGGTGATGCCTTCCGTGAGAAGTTCAGCTTGCGTACTTTCAAGCTCAAGACAGGTACATCACCTGATGACTTCACTCATGCCTATTCACACAATCAGGCAGACATGGACAATCCACGTACCACCTGTGATAGAAAGGCTATGATCCATTCTTGTATGCGGTACGAGTTTGAGAGACTTGAGGTTCACCCTTGCTCTGTCTATGGCAGTGGTGACTTCAAGATCGCTTGGCTTGAGACTGACAGTGGCCTCATTGCTGGTCGTGTAGTGGTCTACACATCACACAAGTCTAGACCTCAAGCTGGCCCTATCTATGGTGTCTGTGAAAATTCTTTGAACCAACTACAAGATTGGCTTGACAGTATCAATGCAGTAGGGTATGACAGTGGATCACATTGGTTAGGTGCAAAGGTATTGGCTGTACCTTATGATGACAATGGTGCATACATAGGGCCATACCTAGACGTAATGCCTCAACGTATGACTACATCTGATGACGGTGAGTATCTCATTATTGATGACTGTGGTGAGGTAGATGCCAGTACATACCAAGGCATACTCAATGGTACTTATACAAATTGTTGTGAGTGTGGTGAAGGTCTCAGTGAAGATGATTACTACTACTCAGAGTATACTGACGAGCATTACTGTGAGTGTTGTTATAACAACGAGCATACTTACTGTGAGGTTACAGGTGACATGGTACACAACTCTGAGCTTGTTGAGGTATGGGTTAGCAATAGATGGGGTGTACATTCAGAGATGGTATCTGAGTGTGACCGTGACAACAACTATGTTGAGTGTACTGATGGCAAGATGTGGCCTGATGATCAAGTAACATGGTGCGAGTCTGAAGAGGTGTGGATATCACCACAAACCTATCAGGATGGTGAGTACTTCCAATCAGATTGGGACGGTGAGGTATACAACAAGGGTGTCATGTGTACCACTGAAGATGGCGAAGTTGTAGCAGAAGACGAGATTATTGATAGTAATGATACTTGGGAGAAGACCCCTGAAGGTATCTGGATAAAAGTAGAAGAGGAAGAAGAATGTATAGCTTAATAGAAATGCTGCGGTACAAAAGACCGCAAGGCTCAAGCACTCAGCAAGAGTTCTGTCAACGGTTCCTTGAACCACACTTTGGTTTGCCTGATCGTGATGGCAATTACATACTACGCATAGGTGACAACCCTACCATATGCTTTACGTCACACCATGACACAGTGCATAGGACTGAGGGATTACAGCAACTTGTTGTCACTAACAACGTGGTATCTGTGGCTGATTCTGCCATATCCTCATGCCTTGGTGCTGACTGTACCACTGGTATATGGCTCATGATGGGCATGATTGAGGCAGGTATTGAGGGTGTGTACGTAGTACATGCAGCAGAAGAGTCTGGTTGTATTGGTAGTGCTGCCCTTGTCAAGAGTAATCCTTATTGGTTGACTCACATTGAAGCAGTAATATCCTTTGACAGATACGGAGACAACTCTGTGATCACTCATCAGATGGGTAGACGGACTGCATCAGATGACTTTGCTAGATCACTTGCTGATGCACTTGACTTGACACAGCTTATGCCTGACACAGGCGGATCATACACTGACAGCAATGAGTATGCAGACATAGTACCTGAGTGTACTAATCTTAGTGTCGGCTACTACGGTCAGCATGGTGTCAACGAGACGCAAGACCTTGAGTATGCTGACCTGTTGATGTATGCCTTGACTCAGGCTGACTGGTCCAAGCTAGTGATAGCACGTGACCCATCTATGTATGAGACTCACTATGATGATGAAGACTTTTGGAAGAGTTGGGGTAGCCTACGTGGTAATAGTATTGGTAACTACAATGAGCCTCTTGATGATTATGATACAGATGATATGAATTATCTAGTCATGGAACATCCAGAAGCTGTAGCTAAGATGTTGATAGATATGGGTTTTACACCTGACCTACTCATTGACGAGGCCAAGATTCCACCTCACGGTTATACCAGCAATTATGTTTCAAGGAAGTATATGTGACACTCTGTCACACTTACTACCCCTTGACCCTAGTTCAAACTGAGTATAACTTAAGGTACTTAAGGTACTTACTTAAAGTTTTTATTATTCTTTAAAATAATAATACTTAAAGTATACGAAAGGTAAACATGAAGTATACACACAAGACAAAACGAAAGGATGGTGGTACGAGCTGGATGTTCTTGCCACCTGATGATGCAGCTAGAGCTGGTGTTGTGTCTACTATTACATTCAGAGATGGACGTACAGCTAGGCATGAGATACCAAAGTTAATCGCTTTGATTGATAGATTTAGAAAGGGTGAGGTAGTAGTGGGTAGGTGTGGACCTAGCTCTACCTTAAGCCAGCTACTCACCTTTTACCTCAACACAAAGCACTTCAATTCTTTGTCGTTCAATACACAAAAGAACTACGAGTACAATCTCAAAGCTATCTGTGCTGGTACTGTCTTTAATAAAACTATTGGCAATATGCCTCTCGACAGGTTGAACACACACATCTGCACTGAGATGTATGACCAGTGGGAAGCAGACGTAAGCACAGACCATGCGAATCAGTATGCAAGGTTGTTCTCTGTTCTTATCAACCACTGTGTTTCAATGGAGTTGATTATGTATAACCCCATGAAGAACGTGAAGAAGCGTAGCCACACACCACGGTCAATTGTCTGGACTAACGAGCAGGTAGAACTATTCTTAGACACAGCGTTCAGCCAATACAAATGGCGTAACGTGGGCTTGATTGTTCTGTTAGCATACGAGTGGGGTCAACGTCCTGTAGACATACGCAATCTTACATGGGACAGCATAGACTTCACAAAGAAAGTTGTAACTATTACACAAACCAAACGTGGTGCTACGGTTGAGCTACCTATTGACGATCGTCTAATGGAAATGCTTGAGCAGCAGGATACTGATTGGGGTTGGCAAGAGTATGTAGTACCGTGTCAGAGAGCCTCAGACAACGCTTACAGACCACTCTCTGTTGATCAGATGAACACCTTAGTGGCTGAGGTCAAACAAGTCTGTGGTCTACCCTCAGACCTACGTGTAGGTGATCTAAGAAAGACAGCCATAGTGGAGATGATTAAAGGTGGGGCTGAGGCTATGCAGGTTATGTCTGTGACAGGTCACAAGAATATCTCGTCACTCAACCCGTACCTCAAGCACAATCTTGAGACAGCAATAGCAGCATTGGATAGGAGAAAGAGATGAAGAAACCTAACCCAATGGCTAAGGACTTGCGTCAACCTAAGTACAAGCCGCAGGTTATACCAGATAAAAAGAAACCTACGATCCGCAAGGAGAAACACAAAGGAGACAAGGATGAAAACTAGAGAAGAGTTACTGCAATACATCGGAGCATTAAAACATGAGGCTGAGGTTTGGGAGTTGGAGGCTAAGGATTTGTTAGTCAAGAATCGGGAGTTGAAAAAAGATTTAGCTAAGGCTAAGGCTGAGTTAAAATTGTGGATGGGAACAGGTGTATGAACAACTATATATATACAGCCATTGGACTTGTGGTATTCTACATTGGCCTCAAGATGTTTAGTGGGGGCATGAAATCTATCGGATATAATCGGGTATAATTGGAGTGGATAAAGAATGTCACAGATTGAAGTAACACACATAGATCACATGGGTAGTGACCTGTCTGTAGTCAATGCAGCACGTGTATCCTTTGGTAAGAGTAGTGAAATGGATATGAGTAACCAATTGGGTCCACCTAAACTAAAAGACAAGGATGCTAAACTAATCAAGTACTTAGCCAAGCATAAGCACATGTCACCATTCGGTCATGCCTTTGCATCCTTTCATGTTAAGGCACCTATCTTTGTAGCTAGGCAGCTAGTCAAGCATAAGTTTCTACGTTGGAATGAAATCAGTCGTAGGTATGTGGATGATGATCCTGAGTTTTATATGCCTGATCAGTGGCGTGGTAGGGCTAGTGACAAGAAGCAGGGTAGTGCTGGTATAGTTGATATAGATAAGTATTGGACAGAGAACTTTGATGATGATGGTGGTTGGAACCCAATGCCGTCGCTTGCTTACGAGGATGCTATGTGGTGTTACCTTGGTCTTCTTGAAGCAGGAGTATGCCCAGAGCAAGCACGTATGGTGTTGCCACAAAGCACCATGACTGAATGGTATTGGTCAGGTAGTCTTGACGCCTTCATGGATATGTGCAATCTAAGATGTAAGCTGGACACACAGTACGAGACTAGGTTAGTTGCAGAATATATACTGAGTGAAATGATTAACTTATTTCCAGTATCAGTGGAGGCATTAAGAAGATGAAAGGTATAAAATTATATGGCAGATAACCCACACCTAGCGTGTCCGTTTGAAGACTGTGGTTCATCCGATGCCTTCAACTGGAATGATGATGGCTACGGCTTTTGTCATAGCTGCGGAGAGTCCTACCCCGCAAAGAAAAGTGTAGCGACATTTGATTGGGCGGCTAATGCCTACCCGATAAAGCAGAGGATAAACATTATGGATGTACCTGTAACGGGTAGTACCTTTAATAATATCAGAGGGCTTAAGCCTGACGTGTGTCAGGTGTATGGCATCCAAGTACAGACAGGTGATGGTGGTGTGCCTGTCAGGTATGCGTACAAGTATCCACACACGGTCAAGTATCGTGACTACAATGACAAGTCCAAGTCTTGGGTTAAGGACAGGGGCTTGGGTATGACTCATCTGTTTGGCCCTGACTTCAACTCAGGGTCATCCACACGTATATACATCACCGAGGGTGAGTTTGATGCTGCATCTCTCTATCAAATCCTTGGGGAGAAGTGGCCTGTCAAGTCCTTGCCTAGTGCATCTATCGGTGAGAAGTTTATCAAGGCTAACCATGCTTACCTCAACTCCTTCAAAGAGGTGGTGTATGCAGGGGAGCTGGATGATGCAGGTAGACGTGCAGCAGACAAACTATACGAGGCATTAGCAGATAAGTTTTGGTATGTCCCTATGTCTAAGCACAAAGATGCCAATGACTTTCTCACCAGTGGTGATGGGGATGACCTCAAGTGGGCTGCACTCAAACCACAACGGTACTCACCTGATAACTTCTTCTGCTCCGACGAGGAAGTAGAGGCAGCTATCCTCAATGAGAATCCTTATGAGTATGTACCTACAGGTCACACAGGTCTTGATGATAAGACTAGGGGCTTGGTCAAGGGTGGCATCACATTCCTTAAGGCACCACGTGGTACAGGTAAGACTGAGGTGATCCGTTACTTTGAGACAGGGCTGCTCAAGACACCTGATGTACGCATTGCCTTGCTACACATGGAAGAGATGAAGTCTACTACCTACCGTGCTATGGCTACCTATGAGTTAGGGGTCAATGTCCGTACAAAGGACGATGCTAGGGAGAACAATATCTCTGAAGACAAAGTGATAGAGGCGGCTAAGGATGCTACCAAGGGTGAACGTACTATTGTGTTTGAGATGCGATCACACGATGATCCTCTCAAGTTGCTTGAGTATATACGCCTAGCTGCTAGTGTGTATGGTGCTGGCTACATCTTCATTGATCACGTCCAGCGTCTAGCTTATCTCTCTAGCTCAGGTGTTGATGGTGCTACCAGTACATTGACCACACTAGGCTCACGTGCAGCACAGCTTGCCAAGGAGTTGAACATCGGTGTGATCTTTATCTCTCAGGTCAATGACGATGGACGTACCAAGTATGCAGCAGCACTAGAAGAAGAAGCAATCATCTGCATTAAGATTGAACGTGATGTTGAAACTGATGATGAAATTCTACAGAATACTACCAACTTTATCATTGACAAGAACAGACCGTTTGCTAAGTTGGGTAATGCAGGATCAGTCTACTACGATCCAGACACTACATTATTAAGTGAGGAAACCTACAATGAAAGGAGTGACATGGCAGCATGATTGTATTTGATATTGAGACCGATGGTCTTAACCCATCAAAGATCCATTGCCTTTCTTATACGAGTGACGGAGTAGAACACAACACACTCACCGACTACGAAGACATGAGACAATTACTATCTGATCAAAAAGGTTTGATAGGACACAACATTGTGCGTTACGATGTGCCTGTGCTTGAACGTATCCTTGGTATCAAGATCAAAGCACGTCTGTATGACACACTACCTATGTCATGGGTTATGAACTATGATCGTACAAAACCACACGGTCTTGCCAGTTTTGGTGAAGACTTTGGGATACCCAAACCTGTTGTTACGGATTGGTCTGAGCAACCTGTAGAAGTCTATGTCCATCGTTGTGAAGAAGATATCAAGATCAACTGGAAGCTCTGGCAGAATCTACTTAAGAGGTTCATGTTTGTGTACAAGGATAAGAAAAACCTTGACAAGTTCTTTGGTTATCTTTCGTTCAAGATGAACTGTGCGTATGCTGCAGAGCATGTCGGTTGGAAGCTTGACGTAGATCTTGCTGAGTCCAGCATTGACAAGCTCAAGGAGCAACAAGACCACAAGGTCAAGGAGCTACGTGAGGTCATGCCCATGCGTAAGGTTATGTCTGTCAAGACAAAGCCAAAGGTGTGTATCAAGAAAGATGGCTCTGTGTCTGCTCATGGTCAGCGTTGGTACAACTTACTAGCACAGCATGGGCTACCCAAGGACTATGAGGGTGACGTAACTGTAGTCAAGGGTGTTGAAGATTCTAATCCTAACTCACCTGAGCAGGTCAAGGATTGGCTCTTTGGTCTAGGTTGGGAGCCTTGTACTTACAAGTTTGATAAGAACAAAGAAACAGGAGAAGAAAAGAAGATACCACAAGTCCGTAAGAATGGTGAGCTTACTAGGTCCGTTCAGATCTTGATTGATGACAACCCAGCAGTGGGTGTTCTTGATGGTCTAACTGTGATTCAACACAGGCTTGGCATCTTACACGGCTTCATACAGTGTCAAGACAATGGCTATCTCAAAGCTGGTGTCAAAGGTCTTACTAATACTTTACGCTTCAAGCATGTCAAACCTTTGGTCAATCTGCCCGGTGTTGACAAGCCTTGGGGTAAAGAGATACGGGGTTGTCTGATTGCACCAGAAGGTTACACCTGTCTCTTATACACATCTCCGAGCCCACGAGACTCCTGAGCATCTCGT
>OLHD01000086.1_pt1 | contig 10093 bp, 22 predicted proteins | sample 1609541 | NCBI WGS metagenome assembly OLHD01 (sample SAMN05416870, study PRJEB24817) | seawater metagenome | isolation source: Sea water | place: Canada:Atlantic | collected 2013-11
ACGAGATGCTCAGGAGTCTCGTGGGCTCGGAGATGTGTATAAGAGACAGAGCTAGCAGCAATCTCTGAGCTAGAGGATTCTTTACCTGAAGAGCTGCTGAGAGAAGATGCAGCTTGGTTCGAGGCTTGGAAGGCTAGTGGAATAGCGCAACAAACTCATGTGCCCTATTTTCATCAGCTGGATAACAAGAGCGGCAGGGGTTACAGAGAATGCTTCAGCTCTTCTGCTGCGATGGTCGCTGCCTTTTACGGGAAGGTGAAGACCGATGACCAATACAACAAAATCAGAGAACGGTTTGGCGATACAACCAGTATTGAAGCTCAAGTTCGTGCGTTGAGAAGCTTGGGCTTACATGCAGAGTTCAGACAAGACGGTGATGGAAGCTTGGTTGAAGCTGAGTTAGCAGCAGGTCGTCCAGTCATGGTTGGTTGGCTTCATCACGGTGACATGAGCAGAGGCGAACCACCAATGTGTGACAGCTACGGCTGTGGTCATTGGAGCGTCATTGTTGGTTTCGATAAAGATGATTGGATCATGCACGACCCAAGAGGCTTACCAGATATTGAACGAGGAGGTCACTCAGGTCGTTATGGCGGTAAGAACGCCAAGGTGTCACGGCAAGCATTTAAGCAGCGTTGGGAAGTTGAGGGCTCTGGAACGGGCTGGGTGATTTTGGTTGACGATGAATAGACTGGCGTTTTAATTGACTTGTATGGCAGTTCTGTGCGATTGGGAGATCAGGTCTTTGTGTGACAGCCATCAACTGGTTTGGCCTTTCGTTCCAGAGCTATTAAATCCAGCAAGTTTGGATCTTCGCTTGGGTCATCGTTTGATGATTGAGGTTTCTGACCAGCGAGAGTTGATCGAGATTGATATTTCAGACAGGACAGAGGAGGATCCTTATTATTTAGCCCCTAGTGAATTTGTACTAGCCGAAACGATTGAGGTGTTTAATCTGCCTGACGATATTTCGGCTCAGTTCGTTTTGAAGTCAAGCCGTGCAAGAGAAGGGTTGAATCATTTGTTAGCTGGCTGGTGCGATCCAGGTTGGCACGGAAGCAAGTTGACGCTGGAGTTGACCAATGAGCGCCGTTATCACGGCTTGCATCTGTATCCCAATCTAAAAATTGGTCAGATGGTTTTCCATCGCATGAGTAACGTTCCAGCAATCAGCTATGCGGTGACAGGCAATTACAACAACCATTTGCGGGTTATGCCGTCTGTTGCTGCCTAATGGGTCTGTATTGGCTGTGGTCATATCTAATTGCTTTCTGGTCAACGGTTGTTGTCAATTGCGCCAAGCCGGTGAATTGGGATAACTGTTGGCCACCACAGGAGTGGCTAGTTCCTACGTTCCATGACTACATTCGAGCTAGGCGTCCTTACTCCGAGGAACGCAAGATCCTGGAGCAGAGCAATGGACGACATGCAATGGATGATCGCAGAATTGACGCTCCATGAAGAGCTGATGATGGAGCGGTCGGTTCGTTCTATTCACAACACTGAAGACCTTGAAGAAGTCCAAGGTTTATGCGCTGCTTTGGTGCGTCAGAACTGGCATCAACGCAAGCTGCTATGTCAGGCAGTTAATCGGATTTCAGAGATGGATGCTCAGGCAGCTTGTTCAGATTGATCAGAGGTCTTTAAGGCGTTAGCTCTATTACGTGCTCGACCGTCTAGCCGAGCTTGAACAGCTGCTTGCCAGTCGAGTTTGTCTAGTTCATGAGCTATCGCTTCTTCTTCGGGAAACTCTGACTTTAGCCATTTGTAAACAAGGATTCTTACAAATTCCGCAGGCTTTATGCCTTGCTGCTTGCACTCCTCTAGGAGTAATGCGCCACGGCCTCGCTCTAAAAGAAGTTGTATATAAACGCGGTTACCGTGCTTCGAGGTCATTTTCAATCAGTTAGTACAGCAACGTTACCATGTTAATGAGTCGTCAACATTCTTCTTCCAAGCAGTTGCCTGAGCTTTTCTGCTGTTGGAACGCTGAACTTTAGAGCCGCTTCTAACTTGCCTAGCTCCTTCTAGGAACATTGCAGCGCGTTGTAGATCAGCTGTTGTTGCTGTGCGAATCGCTTGATGTAGACGTTCCAAATTGATCTGCCTTCCTGTCTTGGGAACAGGCATAGTCCATCGCTCCAGTAAGCGTTGTATGACAAGTTAGTTCAGACTTGGAATCAATGACAACCCAACGGCCCAGTTTCTGAAAGATCTTGAACTTCATTGGCCTTCTATTAATGCTGTAAGGACTGGAAATTTAGAGGTTGGATGAGCAGAAAGAATTGAGACATCAACGCCACATTCTAGGGCTGCTGTTATCTGCTCTTGGAAGTAGTTTACGTCTTCCTCGTAAACCACTTGCTCAACGCATAACACCTTCTCTTCTTGGTCATAACTTGTATATCTAGTTATGGCTAGAGGCAGTGAGCTGTCATCGCTTTGGCAGTAGTAAACGTTCACTAGCTTATTGACTGGCTTCCAGTGACTTGAACTCGATGAGGCAGGCTGCGACGACGTTTTCAGCTTGGCTTCTCGTAAGAATGTTGCCAATCTTATGGCGAACCTTGTTAACAGTTTGATAAAAAACATCAGGGGTGATTGACTCACAAGAAGGAAGGTCGGCAAGTCTTTCGCGCATTACATCTGCACGGTTTAGTTTTCTAGCTTTAGCTTCTCTCTCAAGGCTTGCTATTAGAGAGTCTGGGAGGCGGACTTTGATTTCTTTCATTGGAAGATTTTACTCTGCGCTTAGACGACTTGTGTGATTTACGAGACGGTTTGACATACGGCTTCTGAGCAATGACCTCCAGGGTTTCAAGGTAGCCGGGTGGCTCGTCCACTCCAGCTGCCTTAAGAATCTCAGTCCAATTCATGTCTCACGCGCGTATAGATGCCGTATGTGTCCCAACCGCCCCAAAACGCAGTGATAGCAGTGGAAGAGGGGTGGGACACGGGGGGTGGACAACTAGGTTTGTCCCAAGTCATCCGCTCCAACGACAATCTCAACTGAACCCTCTAAAAGGGTGGGACAAGTAAGCATTGTCCCAGGCTTGTGTCCCAGGGTAGATTCCGTTCCAGGACTGGGATCTATAGGGTTATGGGACACTTTTGAACCCTCTCCACGCGCGAGAACAGCTTTATAGCTCTTACTTTGAGATTCTTCTGGAACGGTTGAGACGATGAGTCCTCGTTTTTCCAGCCTTTGGAGCGATTTGCGTATAGCCGCTGAGGATCCACGAATCAGTGAGTCGTAGAGGAGTTCTTCTCTGGAGCGTGAATCTGGCCAAGCAGCAACCAGTCTTTGAAGGACTCTTCCGGTAACAGAAGCGGGAGAGGTGTCTTTTTCATCAACGGCTGGGGTGAAGTCAGAAACGGTGAAGGAGAGGTCATCGTCCATCTGCATAACCAGCTGGGTGTTGGAGCGTCCGGATCTGGACTTCTCGATGGTTATGAGACGGCTGTGAGCCCCTACAGAGCGTTTCTCCTCATCAGTGGGCTGTCTAAGCGCCCAAGTCTCGTCAACAGCGTCACGGATGGCTGAGGTGCCTCTAAAGCCACCGTTCTTGTTGGCGTGGTGAACGATAAGGATTGTTGTTGCCGGGAAGAGGATGCCGTTGTTTTTGGTGAGCCAGTAGAGGGGCTGAGCAAACTCAGACTTGTTCTCATCAAAGGCCCGTCCACCAGAGCAACCAATCAGGGAGTCGATGACAACCAGTTTTGGCTGATGCTTGTTCATTAACTTGACGAACTGTGCATAGCGTTGAAGCTGCCAATCAGTCAGGAGCCTTGTGTCCTCGTTGATTGGGTAATCAACCTCCTCAAGCTGCTCTTTGATCTGCATCAGCGACTGATCACCATTGAGCAGCAACACCGGTCCTTGTTGCACTGGAACGTGATTGCCTCTGACGAGGAACGGCTTGCCAAGGGAGACGTGTTTGGCAATAGCCCAAGCGGTCATCGACTTGCCATCACCACCAGCGCCATAGATCAGGACAACAGAGGGATGAGGAAGGACATCAGGGATGAGGTATTCACGCTGAGTGTCCAGCTCCATAAGTTCAGGCAAGGTCAGGATGTCTTTCTTGTTTTCATACTGAAGCTGATCAACAATCAAACGCTCTAAAGCGCCTTGATCTCTGTAGCCAGCTTGAAGAGCCAGAGTATTGAGCTTGTAGTTGACCTCAGCAGGGTTATCAAGATCAAGTATTTGTTTGGCGCGTTTCATGACTTCATGGAAGTCAAGAGTTGCGGTACGAATTTCTTGAACCTTGCGTTCGTCAGCAGCTTTTACGATTTTTTTTGCGTCTTCCGAAAATCGATGCCTCTCTGGGTCTTCTCTATCGGCCAACCAGATCAGAGTTCCAATGCCTACAGCACCACCTTTGAATGAGAACCAGACATCTCTACAGGGATCTGAGTCTTGCCATTCAGAAGCGAAGTCAGGATCTTCTGCGGACCAAGCAGACCAAAGCATCAAGCCAGCTTCAGTTGGCAAGGCAGAGTTAATTGCCATACCAATTTTGACCCAATGATCTCTAGATCCTTTGCCTTTGCAGGGGATTACGTCTAGGCAATCTTTGACGATTTCAAAGACTTCATCTGCGGTTCTATCGGAGAAGTCAAGATCGCGTTTAACCATAGTTTTTGGCGGCTGTCTCATTTCCGCCAACAACCAGTCTGGCGCTACTGGAATGGAGTTGAGATCTCCTTCAATTTTATATTCACCAGGCTGAGAAGTTTTGCCACCTGGGTAGGCACCAAAGATGACGCCCTGCCTCTTTGAGTTCCAGAGGATCTCGTAATCCTGGTCACCGAGTCCTCGGCCTTCTACAACGTTCCATAGCTCTTCTGGAACGCGGAACAGGTACTTGGCAGCATTAACCCTGGTCGAAGTAACGACAGGTGCATTGTGGAGCGTGTGACCCCAGATTTTGAGGAGCTTTTTGAGGCCACGATCAACATCAAGGATGACGATGCCATTGCCTCTGATGCCGGTGAAGACGCCAACAGCTTGAAGGTCAGGGTTCTTTTGGGACGCAAGGGCGACATCAGCTGGCCCAAACTTGTGATCAAAGCTGGCTTCTAGGGGGTTCTTTCCGGTTGCAGGCTTACCGGAGACCATTGGAGCGCCTTTGCGATAAATAGGCGCGTATACCAGTCCTGAAGGCAGAGTGTTGACGAAATCGAAAAAGTTCATGTAATATGGGAATGTGGTGTTCAAGCCTGTCCCCTGAGTGTGGTTTCGCTCAGGGGATTTTTTTATTCTAGCCCGACTTGACGGCTAGGCCATGATCGTATACTATTGGAAGACATCAGGCAACTGATGCGAAAACCCATCCCGTAATTTCTACGTGAAACTCTCGTCAACATTCCTCCAATCAATGGAGCAACAGGCCGAAGGTAATTCCTCAAAGGATAATTATCTTCGCTACACAAAGTTAGAAGCAGGCAAGCCTGCAAACTTTGCACTTTTAGAGGAAGACCCTCTCTGCTACTGGCTTGTCTGGGCTGATGGTACGGACGGAAGTGCAAAACCTTTCCGTTTTGTATCTCAACCATCTCAGGCTGACATCGATGCAGAGTTCGGCACTAACTACACTCAAGCTCTGAATTATGACAAGACAGGCCCAAGAAAGCCCCAAGAATGTTTAACCTGGCCAGTTTATAACTGGGATTTAAATCTAGTTCAAGTTCTTGAAGTTTCCCACGTTTCTTTGGCTCGTCAGTTTGCAAAGTACGGTCTTAATCGAAAGTATTCTAAGAATCTTTTGGGCTGGGACTTTGAGTTAAGCAAGATCCAGGCTGACATGACTCGTTATGAGCTTCTTATCGTTCCCCGCGATGATGAAGAGCATGACGACGAGAAGATGGAAGCTGCTTGGGAGAAAGCCCAGAAGAATGGATTTGACCTACAGCAAATGGTTGTAGGCGGCGATCCATTTAATCCAGCAGGCTGATCATTTGGAGCGGCAGGACTAGGTTTTGGAGATTCTTACCGAAATCCTGCCTGTCCGCAATCGGTTGTGGAGGCTGCTAGTCCAGGCGGTTTCACTTGTAGGCAACCAGATTGCAGAATGGATTCCAATCTTGGAACGGTGCTGGTACAGGTCCAATGTGAACCAACATGCCACCGTCAAGGCAGGAACGTCCGTAAGTCCGCTCTTCTTTTATGGTATTCTGATTTTGGATACCTATGCCTTGAATGGCTGAAGACCTAGAAGTTTTTTTGATTCCAGAGCCTGTGACTACGGTTTTGGAGGATGGCTGTATACGGATTGATCTTGGGGAGCACAGCTCGATTGTGTCCAGTTTCCATTTGATACAGCCAAAGATCAACCTATTAACAAAGAAATGGCTGGAGAAACATGCCGGATGACACCCAAGACAAGCTGGCAACACTACGAAGGTGGCATCTAGAGCAAGACAATTCTGGTCCTTTCAGGGTTTATCGGGACGAAGAGGATCGTGAGTATCACTCTGTGACTCACATTTTGAAGCACACTGCCCCTGATAGTCAGAAGGATGCTTTGGCGCGGTGGTCAAAGAAACCTGGCAGTGACCTACAAAGACAAATTGCGTGTGATCGTGGGACGGTAGTTCATGAAAAGTGTGAGTATGTGCTCAAGACCGCTTCAAAGCTGGCCCGTCAGAGTGCCAACAAGAAAGGATCGTGGAAGGTTTGGGATGATGGTTTGGCACGTCCTCCAAAAGCCGTCACCTCCTGGGCACTTAAGAAGTCGATGGAGGGAGCGCCGAAGATTAGTTGGGCAGCCCGTGAGTACGCCAGAGGCATATCCGATTGGCTGGTTAGCGGAACTGTGACAGCGATTCACGCATCAGAGTTCAGCATCAGCCACACCTCAGGTTTTGCTGGAACGGCAGACGCCCTAATAGACACACCACTGGGTCTAACGATCTGTGACTTCAAGACAAGCTCTAGGGAGTCAGACAAGCCTGAATCGTGGCTTGTAGACCACCAGGACCAGCTTGGTGCTTATAGCCTTGGATTACAGGAGATGATTGGCCTACGAGTGAAAGCTGGAGCGATTATTATTGGCAAACCGAACGGTACTGTCCAGTTAAGGATGATGAGCGAACTGGAGATGCGTGGTTGTGAATGTAGATGGTCTGAGCGTCTTAGTCGTTATCAAGCTATGTTGTCGCTTGGAGCGTTAGATCTAAATGTCGCCTAGAGCAGAGGACATGAGTCGTGGCGCAAATGAGCGTCAAGTATTTTTCAACATTGATAGAGCAAGAGAGGAAGCAGCGTTAGCTGCAAGCCCCCAGGGCTTAACAGCACTTGGCAAGGGATTTTGGTATAGGAACCAGGAGCAAGAAAAGCGCCGTAATAGGCGATGAAACTAGAAAGAGCCCTTGAAGAGCTGTTTACCGGGCAAAAGAACGTTGCCAAACAAGCCAAAGAGCTTGACATGACAACAGAAGAGCTAAAGGATATATTTCGAGAGTACGCAATAAAACGCCCCATCAATGTTAATGATGAGGACGTTTGGAACGCAGACACAGAGCCAGCATGGCCCTACTTGTAAGTCTTTAAGTCAGAATCAATCTGCTTTAACAATACTTGAATCGCCTTAGTTTTGGCCTGAATCTTCTTATCAATAACAATCCCACGAAGCTTACTTATGTCATCAAAACTCAATTGCAAAGTAGACCATCTGTGACCACAGATCTGACATTCATGTCGTCGCCTAACAATACAATCTTTTGGAGCGTAGCCCTTCCAGGCGCTAATCAAAGAATTTTGAGTGTTAGTAATTTTTCTAGTTTCAAGGGTGTCTGATCTTTCATGATTACAAGCAGGGCAAGTCAAGTTCATACTAAATTACCGTTTTGGTTTGGTGGTTAGGGTCAGATTCATCTAGATGTGCTTCAGGGCCAAACCCTTCTGCCGCTATCCGATCTTGATTGTGTTCATTTGGAGCGGAAGGCTGATCATCAAAAGAATCAAGCCAATCACGTAAAGCCTGACCAGTGGGCAAAGATTTTGGCCAAGCGCAAAACTTCAAGAGGTTTTTCTTGTCATAAAATAGCCTAGAGGTATGAGGTTTCCAGGCTACATAAACAGGAGAAGGCCCATCCTTATGTAGAGACCTTTCCACGAATAGTGCATTTGGGACGTGAAATTGAGCGGGTTTCATTTGTCTTCAGGGTAAGGGAGTCCATTGTCGATCCAATCGTATTCAGGGATCAATTGATTTGTATCAGGACAGGGGGCTAGCCAACCGTCTTCATCTAGGTCCCATCCTGCATTGGTACGGATGTCATAGATGCGATCCCACTCTGCTGTTGCTGCATCAATTTTGTCTAGATGTTCGTACCATGTCGGACATCTTTCTAGCATTAGTAGATTTTGTTGAGCGGTGTGGAGGTCAGTCATTTAGTAAAAAAATCAGAGGGTTTACCGTTCATTGTGACGCCATCTTTCCATGTGAGACCAATGATATTTTGGTTACCATGGCACTTGATCAAGTATTCAGAAATCTTTGGCGCATAGACAACTTCATAGCCTTGATGGTGCCAAAACACTCTGCGACCTGAGTGAATGGCTTGTTTGATTTCAAAGAGAGTCATGTGAGGCTTGGGTTACGCTCTGCTGGTGTTGGTACGGAATTTTCGAGGTCGTGGAGATCTGCGAGATACTCCATCATCTCCAGGTCCTCTTCAGTCAAATCGTCTGGGAGTGCGGCAAAGTAGTCGTCTTCGTATTCGTAATTCATTAATCAGGGAGTACAGAGATTTTGTGACGTTGAATCAAGATGCTTAGTCGCATCGAGTAGTGATCAATTTTCTCCTCATCATCACGAGCAATTGCACGTTGAAGAAGGGAGTTGATCTGTTGGTACGGGGCAAGCCAAGCAGGCTTATCTGTTTGGAGCGGTTGAGTTTTGGAGAAGCGTTCGATATGTCTGTAGGCGGTTGCCTGAGAGACATCGAAGGTATCCATAAGTTGGTCAGCTATTTCACGGTGACAAGAGCCGTCAGCCTTGAGATCTGAGATAGCTGCATCAATGGCGTCACGATCAGCCATTGATGATTCTCATGAGAATTCTCAGAATTTTCTGGCTGAGGGTTGTCTTTCTGGTACGTGGGAAAGCTTTTGTCATGGGCGGTTTCGTGTTGGTGTTGTTGGAACGGATCTGCTTGCGCTGACCCATTCAAGTGCTATCCTATCAAAGTAATAAAGGAACCGCAATGGCTACCCTGAAACGATTACTAGAGGAGGAGTGCTACATGGCTAGCGTTCAACCCCAGGAGTTCATGTCCCCAGACGAATCAGCAATGCTTGTGGAAGCTCTCGACACGTACTGTGAGCAAGCTACGAACCGCGCTAAGGCTGGCAGGGCGTTATGGGTCCGAGAGAAGCTTCTCAGGGCTCGTAGTGAGGGATCCGTGATCACCTTTATCGGAACCTGAAACCCCACCTAACCTTAATCAACCATCACACAATCAAAATGGAACTCACTTCAGAACAATTCCACAGGATGCTTGGAACGGTTCGCCGTAATGGTGGATCCTTCTCCGTCAAGCTTGCAGACTGTCTCGCAGCTGCTGACCCCATCAATCGTCAACGCTTGCTTGAGTGCTTCCCTGAGCTGGTAGAGCGTTACGGTCCAGAATCTATCTTTAACCGTGAGCTTGTGGCCTAGCTGCTGTTGGTACGGAACCATAAAAAAACCCCGCTCTTAGGCGGGGCTTTGTTTTACTTGTTAACCCCGTGGATTCTGCGCCACGCGCACCATGTGATCGCCTGTATCACTGCCGGTGTGCTGTTGGTACGTTCGGCTGCCTTCGCGTAATCGGTTTTGATCTCCTTCCTGAGCTTGACTCCGATACTTGGTACGTCAGCCAGTGATGTCCTGCCTCCATTCCAGATGCAGTAAGCATGACCGTCGATGCAAACATCATCACGCAACAAAATACAGTTAAAGAACTCGTTTAATTTCGGACCGCTAAGAATCTTGGCTATGTCATCAACAGAATCATATTCATCCCGTTGAAAATCGTTTGCCAATATTTTTAACGCTCGTTCCTTGTTTTTATTGAACGTTGAAACCTTAATGTTACAGGC
>OLHD01000087.1_pt1 | contig 10000 bp, 17 predicted proteins | sample 1609541 | NCBI WGS metagenome assembly OLHD01 (sample SAMN05416870, study PRJEB24817) | seawater metagenome | isolation source: Sea water | place: Canada:Atlantic | collected 2013-11
GGCATCACGTACAGCTTTGACAACCTGAGTTAGATCGTCTTTATCTATTTCAACACCTTTTTCCTTTAATGCATCCCGTATATACCCTCTATTTGAGTACGGTTTGGCGTTATATGGAATCGTAAGACACGTTCTTTTTGTACATTTACGATCCCAGTGTGGTTTTATATGTTCTGGAATAGAATCTATACAAGCATCAGCTACTACTTTGTAAGCATCTTGTGGTCTATCACTAGGGTAAACGTTGACTAACTTAGCCGTACTTTTATCCCTAGCTAATCCTGCAAGGATCTGAAGACCACTGCAAGTAGCATCAATTGCCACAAAATTCTTGGTGTAGTTTCTTTTGCAAGCAAGACATGTCATGTAATATTCCTCACAAGCTGCAAGGAATTGCCAGGGCTCGTCTGCTGCTTCCCAATCAGATAAGTTCCCGATTGGATCAATTGCTACACGTTTGATTAAGTCATGGTTATTGAGTGTCCAGTCTTGTCTGTCATCCATTGTGGACTTATCCAGTCCATATGTTGTAGCAACACTGAATCTTAACCAGTACTTTGCATCATGTGTTACAGGTGCTGTCTCATAAAAAGACAACAAACTTTTGCCGAAGTCTGTACACTGAGGAGTTAAAAAGGCGGGGATAGGGTAAACTCTTCCGCGATAGTCAAAGCTCCAAGGTATAAAGAATTTCTCCTTATCTTTGAATACTTTGACAGCATTCATTGTCATTCTTGTACGACATGACCGCTTGAATTGTTGTGCATTGACATTCATTACCTCTGCTGCTCTTCGTCTGTAGTCTTTACGAGAATCGTAATTCTCAGCAATATCTACAGGCTTAGGTGGTAGAGCTAATTCAACGACAGGGACGAACTTACCTACCTCAATACCACGTTCTTGTAATGTCTCAGCGACATCAACAATGAACGGGTTGAGTGTGTATGCAACCTTCTGAATATGGTTCAGAAAGGCGATCGGTGTTTCTCCCTGTATACAACAGGGCTTGCTCCGCCGAACCATGTCATAACCCTTCATCACCTCATTTAAGAGGTAGCCACCTTGCCTTTCGTTGCTCCAATCATTTGGTTCAACAAGCATCGGCCACGCAATAGGGCTAAACAACTCAGCAGTAGCCATCACCTCATCCCTGATCTCTAAAAATTCAGGTGTTGGGACGATGTATCTGTTTGTCTTGTTCCCTTCACGCTTCAGTTCATTGTCAAACCATTGGCTTGTGACGCATATGCAATCCAACAACCAGCCACCAAGTTTGATCCTGTTAGCTCGCCCCCAAGGCTGCCAATGATTCACGTCATAGCGGTTCATCAATGTCCTGATGACAACAACCTTCTGTTCTGTCCCGATAGAACGATGCCAATAGTTCTCCTTCAGGACGTGCAGTAGGCCAGGAACATTGCGTTCGTAGTGACGCATCATGCACTCGTCTTCAACAGCCTTACCGATGGCATCTGTGACGTTAGGCACAAGTGCTGAGCCCTTTTTAGTGGCAAAGACCTTGTCGAACGTCACCTTGCAGGCGATGGCCGCGGCCGCTTCAGGTTCGATGTCAGCGAGATATTGCTGGATTTCAGCAAAGCAGCGACCAGTCTTGCCTCTTTTTATGCGATCAAATGCAGTGCTTTGTATACGTGCCGCCACAAGAGGCAAAAGCTGCTCAATAGAAGCCACGCCGTAGGTAGTAGCAGATGCATATTCTTTGTCCTGAAGCTTTGCGGTGTTGTCCCGAATCTTGTTGAGTCCTTGCCTTATTTGTTCCCGCTCAAGATCAACTTGAGCACTGATTTCTGCTGGAGTTGCCAATAATGAACCGCGCTAGATCTACTGGTTAGTTTCTGTGCGTATGTGCACAGGTGAGTGTGAAGTAAAGGCCAGGGTTTTACCCCTGACCTGTGCCAATGCTGTTAGATCAGAAGCTCGAACCTGAAACTAGCGCGTCTACCAATTCCGCCACATCCGCGTGGGGATTCCAGCGAGTCGCAGCCGTAAGACTTGGCTGCTGCTGGATGCGAAAAGGGTACTACGGCAAGTTTCTAGTCGAGCTAGATCACTGGCATTGAATGAATTGCGGTCTGTTTTGCCTCGGCTGAAACCTTGGCGTACCGCAGGGTGGTCTTGATGTCGTTGTGCCCCATGATCTCAGCCACCTGGTGAAGGGGCGTACCCTTTCCCGCGAGGATGGTGCAGAAGGTGTGACGCAAGGTATGGAAGAGATAGTTCTCATCCAGCCCGATGTAGGCCGTCACCTTCCTGAGTTGACGAAGGAGAGTGTCCTTGTCTTGGTATTCCCAGAACACATGATCATCAATCGCATCAGCTACACGTCGTTCAAGCATGGGCTTGATCTGTGAGTTGATGGGTACCGTCCTTGTGGTGTTGTTCTTCGTCTTGTGTACGTGGATGACATTGAAGTTGAAGTCGATGTCACTTGTCACAAGCCGTAACACCTCGCCTTGACGCATCCCTGTATGCACAGCGAAGAGGATGATGTCCCCTAGCTCCGGCATACGAAAGATGGTGTTGGCGGCCTTGACCATCTCACCGAGTTGATCGATTGAATAGAAGAACTCACGTGGTGGTGCTTCCTTCTTACGCTCGAACACGTCGGGTTGGGCAATTAACTTGCGGCGTGCACAGTGGTGGAGCACGGTTGACACAGAACTGATGCACCTGTTGATGGTGCCAGGACTCTTGCCTTCCTTCTCCAGCTCATGCACGTACAAGTCCATGAAGGCTTGGTCGATCTTGGAAACACGTAGCCCTAACCCGTAGTGACGGGTGAAGTGGCTTGTGTTGATGATCGCTGTCGGGCGACCATTTCCGTGTACCCAGGTGTCGCGTGTCTTCAACGTGTAGTCGAGGCACTGACCCCAGGTTTGATAGTCAGCCATAGAGAGTTGTCTGTAGGCGGTTTGCAAGGTGCTTGCCCTGTTGGGTCAAGCGGAACATGACCCTCCGTTTGTTGCTTGGATCTGCCTCCTTGGTGATGAGTCCCAGGCCAGGTTTACGAAGGGTCTTCTTGTCGAGCAGCCAGTCGGCTGCACGTGAGCAGTTGGACGTGCTGATCTCTAGGTCTTCCTCAATCGCTTGCTTGTGACAATCGTCGTGTGTGGCGACATACAGGAAGATGCTGAGAACAGCAGCAGTCATTTCGGGGTCACGAACGCGAATCTCCTCGATCACCTCCAGAAGAGGGAGCAGATCCATGTTGGTAACCTCCCTTCTGAGAGGGTTCATGGGTTCGGTGCTTGGCTGGGATGTAACCACCACATTCTAACCTAACTTTGCCTAAATGCACAGAAAGGTCGAAGAAGGATGATTTATCCCACCCCAGGTAGAAGTTCTTGAAGGAAAGGAGTTGCATTCAAAGGGGTGCATCAAAAGGAAGTAACACCCGGCACAAAGCTAGGTAATAATGCGTACATTTCAATGAATGTCATCAATCCATGATGTATGTATCATCCGATACTTGTTCAGTAAGTAACAAAACAAGCTCGTCCTTGTGTTCATGCATCTCAATCTCATCGAGAAGAGTTTGCAGTCGAAAGTTGAATGTTGCTTCACTCATTGTCAATGTTCTCAGGGTGTACGTAGTGGATGGAATCGTGTGTACAAACAACAAACTCATGCGTTGGTTTGTCCATGTACTGCGTGACCTTGGCTTCAGCCGCATGTTGTCTCTTGTACACATGCTCTTTGACCTTCTTTGTCTTCAAGTTCGTGGCGCGAATGATGCAACAGACATCAGCAGGGATTTCCCATGCCGCGATCTTCCATTCCATGATTTCTTCAAAGCTATGTGTGTCGAAGAGTTCCGCAGGTGCTGCCTTGAACTTCTTCCAATTGTTAGGAAAGTACGGTGCTTTACCACTCATCTGATTGCCTCACGTCTACTAGTTTCAGGGTTCTATCTGCGGCCAGCTCCAGTGCAGACCATGCGGCCTGCTCTGAACTTCGAGCGAGGATGTAGATAACCTCCCCGCTAGATAGTGTCACGTTGTACTCACGTAGTGGTCTTGGGTTTACGTCTACGTGCTGGCCTTGGTTTGGGAGGTGGTCTGTCATTAGAGTCCATGCAACTGAGAACATCACTTTTAAGTAGTTGGTTGTATTTATCGGTCCACATGTGGTCAGGGAAGTGATGCAGCCAACATGCAATGGCATTACGGACAAGCCATTCATTGTTCAACGATGTCACAGTGAATCCTTGACTTCATTAAGTAGTTGATCTTCTAATTTAGATTCGTTAATGTCATCATACTTAGGGCTATAATCGACATAACGCCAATTAATGCCTTCAGCAAGTAATAAGCCAACAACTTGATTGACAGAACGCATTTCAGCTTTACCGATTTCTTCAACAACAGCTTGCTGGGTATCAGTGAGGGTGTAATTCATTTCTTTGAGTAGTAACGTGAGGTGATGCGGTTGGAGCGTTGCCATACAGTTGCAGTGGCAAACAGTCCGACCATGCCAATGACGGCAAGAAGGATGGTAGTTTCAGTCAACAGAAGTCAGGATGTTGGGTACAAAGTTGTGCGTTGCGTGTGTCAATCACGTCCTTGAATGATGTGATGATGCCAGTGCTAACGTATGCACATAGGCACACAAACAAAATGGTGAGTGTGACTCTCATGCTCCTATGTCCTTGAGGTGATCTTGCATAGCTATCATGAGATCTTCAGGTAGTAACCCAGCCTCATAGATTGCAGCAGCTAATGCACGCGCTGTTGCGTATTGTCCATAGCTGAGCATTTCTTCACGTTGATCATCTGTGACCTTGTGTTCGTCACGCGTGAAAGATCGCACATTGTTTTGTGCTTGCATGAATGAATCCATGATTAGTTAATGCGAGTGAATGTGTTGTCTGTGTCCTTGAATGTGTACTCAGTCACTCTGTGTCATCATCAGAGATAGCCTCAACATAGGTACATATCATCTCGATAGGCATCAGATTGGCATAACAATCGTTGAGACTGTCATACCAAAAGTCGATGTTATCTTCAACGATTGTGTAAGGATTGTTGTACTGAACTGCGTACTTGTGAAGGGTTGGGCAAAGTCGCATGATTAGATAACCTTCATTCATAATCATCTGCGATCTGTTCAAGCAATTCGTAATAGTCAGAGGTCCACATATCAATTGATAATGTAGATTGACCAAACAAATCCTCATGGAAAGGTACACTTATAAGTACCTTGGTGTCGTTGTACATCATGATGATGCGTCCTTGATTAAGCCTCGCTCAGTGCGTAGGCAATGACACGCCCTGGCCTTGCACCAGGGTGAGAGCTTAGCCTCTCGTGCCTATCCGCACAGGTCAGGCAGCGACAAGCTCCCTGTCCTTGAGTTCATCGAGGATGTCATCCACGTAGTGGTCGGCGATGTCATGCCAGTCCACGTCTTGGATGGTGCCGTTGATGAGATCAGACACAAACGCATTGCTAGTGTCTGCAACCTCTTCAAGGTATGACTCAACATACTCTTGAATTGTGTATGCAAGTTGACAACGAAGATCGTCCTTGCTGATGTCATCGAAGGTACCATCTTCAACTTCGTCCGTGAAGTCGAAGTTGTCGAAGTGTAGGTTGACCATCCAGGTTGCCCAGTTGGTCCAGCCGTTGTACTTTTGAGTGTCCATGTGTGACCATGAGGTTAGATTAAATGACACATAAGTGTCAGGCTGTAACCAGGCATTGCACCTGGTAAGCGAGCTATAACTCAGACAGCAACAGGCATGTCGGTGGCCTTGAGTGCACCAGTACTGAGGCAATCACCCCAGATGCGTGTCTTACAGTTGTAAGGCAGCAGGTTGTGATTAACCCAAAAACCTAGTGACATGTTTGGTTGTGCCAAGAGATTGAGGATGGCACGACGTGATACATGTGTGTAGTGGTAGATATTGCCCTTGGCATATGCAACCTGTACACAACCACGAATAGGGTCTACGACCATGTGCTCAACACAATCGCTAGTGCGGCTGATGTTGATCCACGTGGTGGCGTTAATTGTCATGAATGAATGAATGAATGTAAGTGAACAATGAATGCGTCCTTGTTGACGCAATACCTAGCAGCCCGACTCAAACGGGCAGGGCGTCGGTGCACCGTGCAGGTTGCCATGAGCAAACAAGGCGTGTGGCTCCGCATCCTGTGCCTTGAAGCACAGGTTCATGATCAAATCCAGGCCGGCCAACTGGTCAAGCACCTCCTGGGACTACGCTCTGGAACAGGTGACTGTCCCTCGGCATCGCAACGTCGTATTCAGTTGTCAAGGTTCGTTGAGGTAAACCTATGTCAGATGGCACAGGCTGTCAACAAGTGTGAAGAAATACAACTAACGAGGCGTCGGTTGTGTGTCTCTCTCTCTTGTGATTGAAGGATCGAGACTCTCCTCCCCCTAAAGGGAGAGTCGAGATACTCAATCTTCAAACAAGAGAGGAGGTCTGACACTACAGGCTGAACATGGTGGTCGGTTGCAGCAGTGGCACAGCACCAGGTCAAAGCCAAGTGATAGCAACGGTGATCATCTTTGCTTATCATTCATCGATCGATTGATTAGCAAAGCTAAGAGGTCGCGACAGATCGCGTGAGATTAAAACCCGCGGGAATACCAACTACCGCGCCTGCCTAGCCCGCGTTTTCCCCTAAAACCCAGTCATTGCAGTTAGATCTCTGATCTAGCGTGGCAAAACAGAGGGGGCCATGGGGGTCAGCGGCCTGCCTTACCGTATAGATATAGCCTTCAGACAATTTCGTCAAAATTCATGACCCACCATATAACGATGCAGACCAGAATCAACAAAATAGCCAACATGTAAACAACCGACCAAACGACCATAGTTACTTATCCAAAGAGATTCGTTCACGTTCATAAGGCTCATACCGCACAAATTCGATTGAATCATCGATATAACCCGGAACATACTTGTGTACAGCAGCACATTCCTGGAAATTATGCCAGTTAGAGGTACAAACCTGTAAAAACCCGGTTAAATAGACGACAAAGCTTTTGAAACCAAAGGGAAGTATTGACATATCAAGTCACGACATTGATCAGCAATGAACTTATGTTCAAGTTGTGTACCGTCACCACAGCGAAGATCTGTGTAATGAATCCACGAACGAAGTGTTCCGTTCATGTACAGACGTGTAGGAGTACTGAGTGGGAGTACTTCACGTGCACATTCTTTAGCTACACCAGCAGTGAGCATGTCTTCATACAAAGCAAACGCTAGGGAGTAAACCTGATCAGCTTTAATCTGGAAGTCTTGTTGTGTGTATGGATCAATATCATCCACACTGTTCTGACGGTTAGTAAGATCTTGCCTACGAACAGCAAGAGGACCTGGTTTATCGAGAGCTACTGCATACCTTTGAGAGAACTCTTGGAAGCTAAAGCTACGATGACGAAGGATTTGAGCAGCAATACTGCGAGTAGTATCAATCTCAACACACATGTTCACCATTTCAAAGGGTGACCAGTGTTTATGTTTGATGAGATATTTAATCAACTTAGCACTGGTCTCAGTGTTGTTTTGATTCAATGGATTAGACACACGTGCCATGTAAGCAACGAGGTTATCTCCATCAGGAGTTGAATGGACGTACTTAACGTGATGGGACATACAGTAGTAAAGGAGTCACAAGATTGCCCGATCTCATATACGTGTGTATGTAAGTCGGTACAATATGTTGTCTAGTTTCATTAGATAAAGGGATCCGAAGATCCCCGAATCACAGGAGGTCCACCCTTCCTCCTGTATACGGCAGGGATCAAGCTAAACCCAGGTAGGGACACCGTTCTTGGTGTCTCCTCTTGACTCGCGTCTTTGGTCCATATTCATGTTGAATACGAGGTGGTCAGCGAAGCAATCTTGGTCGTCTTGCCAGTTGGTTATGAGGTCTATCCATTCATCACGTTTACGATCAATGATCTGTTGCTGTGCTGAGATAGATAAGGAGTCAGTGAAGTATTTAACACCCTGACTTAAGGCATCAATACGGTCATCATGTCGTACTGCACCCTTCTCACGACACATACGACTGAGTTGGTAGAAGAGCATGTATTGGAGTCGTCGTTCAGGAGGTGCATCAGGGTTAGAGGTGTAATCCCACTCGATAACCTTTTTGTCTACAACAAGCCGGTGCTGATTTAGTACAGGTTCAAGTGTGTCAATGATGCGGTCTTCTTTACGTACGTTGGCACGTGTTTCCTCGACGTGTATTGATTGTTTGGTCTGTTGAAGATGCTTTTTAAATAGTTCACCGACGATACCGTCACCAAAGTTAGATTCAATAAGGAGTGTCTTTACGTCGTACTTACGACAGCCTTTTAGAATGTCCAATAACGTTTTGTCTGAGTATCCGTCGTGGTAAGCACGCATTTCGTGCAAGTACATGACACCGTTTCGTTGGGAGATAAAAGCTGCAACTGTCTCATCCGAGCCACGGCCCGACGGGTCAACTGAGCAGATTGTTTCAGCGTAATCTCCCCATTCCCCCTGGAGTTGCATTGGAGAGTAGAAATAATCTCCAGGTAATCCGATAGTGGGGAGTTCCTTGAGACAGTTCTTTGGGTCTGAGCACCAGATGATGTTGTCTGGAGCACTAGTGGGATTAACGCTAGTGACGATAAGGTCAGCGTTTTTAAGTGGGAACTTCTCTGCGTCGCTAAGGCTCGTATCGAGCATGAACTGAAGCATGAAGTTAGAGCGTCCCATCGACGCTTCACGTTCAAGTAAGTCATCATCTTGGAATCGGTCAGGGTCTGTAACGTCCCAGGGTTTAGCTCCACGATCAATATCAGTTTGGAGTTCAGGAGCTATAACCCCTTCGTAGTTAGTCATCTTGCGTGGAACACGTGCAGGCCACACGAGTGGTCTGTAGTTACGCTCAGCTAACTTTTTGTAGATAGTAAATGTGGTCTGGGGAGTACCCAGGTACATGATGCGGGAGTCATCCTTTGGAGTAAGGATTGATTCAGCCTCTGTGCAGAGTTGAAGAAGTTTCTCCCTCATCATTTCTGTCATTGAGTTACCAGGAACTTCGATGTCGTCAAGGATCATTAGATCCGCACGACTACCAGTCAACTGTCCAGTGATACCAACGGATTTGACGGAAGGTGCTTGGCTTGGTGAGCAGTTGACATCGAAACTAATACGTGACCAACGTGCATCGTCAGACTTAGGTTGTAAGTGACAAAGCCAAGGTGTTTCGATAATTAGCTTTTGTAGGAAGATAGACATGTTGTCGGCTCTCTCTTTAGAGGCCGAGATAATCATGATCTTCTTTTCAGGGTTATTGAAAAGCGTCCACAGAACGAAGGCTCCAGTAATCCAGCTTTTTCCCACTCCACGGAAAGCTTGAATTTGAAGACGCTTAGGTCCAGACTGAAGATATTCTGCGATTGCATATTGAGCTTTTGTTGGTTCTGGTAGGTCTAGCTGTCCCCACAAAGCTTGTAGAAACAGCTTAAAATCAGCCTGTAAGGCCGTTAAAACGTCTGTCATATGTGTATGTATAGGGGCGGTATTTCAACGGGCTTCTAGGGGTTTATCAGCCATAGTGATCAACAGAAATACGACCTTTTGAAGCTAAGATTGCACGGCGTTTAGCACCACTTCGACCACCGTTACCGTTATTCGTTCCAATTTTGACTTGACCATTATTTTTACCGTTGCGTGTAGAACCATTACCTGATCCATTCAACGTAGATCCACCATTACGGTGTTGATCAATCATGCTATTAGCAAGGTCAGCAGGTGTAGAAATAAACTCACCAACAACAGGAACATTATCGGCAGCAAGTGACAAACCGGAAACACCGGCTTGCACATAATCAAGTGGATTACCAGTTTGGACAGCTAAATTAGTACGCTCAGCAGTTTCAACAGCAGAAGCAGCCGTACCTAAAACAGAGGGTGCTGCCAGACCTAATAAAGCCAAACGCTGTCTCTTATACACATCTCCGAGCCCA
>OLHD01000089.1_pt1 | contig 9658 bp, 7 predicted proteins | sample 1609541 | NCBI WGS metagenome assembly OLHD01 (sample SAMN05416870, study PRJEB24817) | seawater metagenome | isolation source: Sea water | place: Canada:Atlantic | collected 2013-11
TGTTAATACCAACCCGTAATGACGATGGCAGTGGCTATACATTGGAGATTAAACCTATGTTAGAGAACTTTCCCATTGGTGACGATACTGCTGATGTATTGAGAGTAAATCAAGAGTTAGAGAAAGCAATAATGGTAAAGCCAGAGCAGTATATGTGGTTACACCGTCGTTTTAAAACCCGTCCAAATGAAGACGACCCATCATTGTATAAATAAGCATTGTTCGATATGGTGTAGTCAAAGATGTAACATAAATATAAATGACTTATGAATTTTTGGCTACGAAACATTATTTTAGGGGCGATTCTTGTCGCCTTAGCAACAGCGTTATTGCAAAACCAAGAGTTACTATTTTCCCTTAGTCAGGAAGCAGCAGACGAAATTTCTGAAGTAGCAAATGTCGATTCACAGCAATCAGTACCTGCTGTTGTCGAGCAAAAAGAAAAGTCAGTTGTTCGCCCTACCAAAAGCAAAAATGCTGCTGCCGATGGGCTTTCTCGATTTTATGCTAATTTACATGGCGATGACGAGAAAGGCCCTAAAATTAGAAACAATATTGTTTACCTACCTGACCCCAAAGGTGACTTGGAAAAAATATTAGAAGCTCGCCGTCTCATTACGCGACCATTACGAAAAAATTGGACAGGTAAAACAGACAGTCACCCTTTTAGATTAGGTGAAACTTTGTTTCAAAAGCTATCGCAATACTCCCAAGAAAATGGCTTAGAAGTAATTTGGTGGCTTAACCGAGACTTTCTTGTCAAAGATGCTTTTCGCGTTAATAAAAACATTCTTACTACCGCATACCAAGTCGGTAACGCCATTGCAGGCCATTTCGAAAATGGCCTAAGTATTTATTTTTGTAATAAACAACGGGCAATTGTTTTAATTGAATATAGCATTCCCTATCTATCAAACGAATGTATATTACTACCTACGTCTGGTCGCTAACGTCAGTACATTATTCTTATTGTAGAATTTTTTCAATAATCGGCAGTACATCTTGATGCTCTTTTTCAAAACATACTGTATTGATCATTTGGTCGCTATTTTGCAAAGTAGCATGGTGACCAAAATCACGTAGTTTGCAATAGTTATCAACTAGACAGTTTTGCTCTTGTTTACTAATCACGGCTATTGATGCTAATTCTGAAAGCAAACTAATATTATCTGAGTAGTCACTCAGGTTTGGATACTGATGACTAAAAGCCAACACCAAATATTGCACTAAGAATTCAATATCAACCAAGCCACCACGTCCTTGCTTAATATCAACTAGAAATTCGGTTGATTTATCTAGATGCTTACGCATTTTATCACGCATTTTTAATACATCTTCAAGCAATGCTGGGCTATCACGTTCACTTGATAACACTTGTCGTTTTATTTCTGCAAAACGTTGCTTCAATGAGTCACTGCCGAAAATAACCCGCGTACGCACTAGTGCCTGATGTTCCCACGTCCAAGCATCTTGATTTTGATAATGCGCAAAGGTATCAATGTGCACCATTAATAAGCCGGCATTACCTGATGGCCTTAAACGCATGTCTAATTCATATAAAATGCCATTTGCCATACGGGTATTAAATAAATGCATCATACGTTGGGCTAGCTTAAGGTAAAATTGCCCAGTAGAAATTTGCTTTTCTCCTGTGGTCAATTCCGCCAAATCAGCATCATGCACAAAAACTAAATCTAAATCAGAGCTATAACCTAATTCAATACCACCGACTTTACCGTAACCAATAATGGCAAAGCCTTTATCAATGGAGTTAGCTTTGCTTAACGGCGCGCCAAAGCGCTGACTCAATTGCTGCCATGCTAAATTAGCCACTTCTTCTACCATAGCTTCTGCTAATGCCGTTAGGTGAGCACTTACTTGAGTTATTGGCAAAATACCTGAAATGTCAGCTGCAGCAATTCGTAATTGTTTAATTTGCTTAAATTGGCGTAAGGTGATCATTTGCGCTTCTTGATCTTCCTCTGGCACTCTAAGCATAAGTTCACGAAGTTCTGCCACATAAGAACTTAGCTGTGGTGCTTGATGAAAGAGCTTAGGGTCAATTAATTCATCCAGTAGTATTGGAAATTTTGCAATATGTTCCGCCACCCAACTACTGTTGTGACACAAATGAATTAAATGCTTTAACGCCCCTTCATTTTCAAACAATAATTCTAAATAAGCAGTTCGAGTTGCAACCGTTGTTAACACCGTGAGCACTCGCGTTAAAGATTGTTCGGTAAGTTTTAAGTTTGCGATATGCCAAATAAGGCTTGGGATCAATTTATCAAGTACTTGTCGTCCTCGATTTCCCATGCTGCGCTTACTCATTTCACTGCGGAAATCTTTCAACGCTCGCCACAAGTTTTCATTATCCCAACAAGCGCTTTCATCACTTATATTTAACAACTGTGGAGATTGCGCTATCCAAGCAATTGACTCTTCATCACTCCATTGGCTATCCCATAATGTTGTCCAGTATTGATCAATGGCCTGACGATTAGGGCTTTCTTCACCAATGAGTTCACCAAATTGATGATGCACGCCCTGCATATGAACAACTAATTGTTCGAGGAAACTCGACCAATCAGTACAGTTTTCATCATTAAGAATATTGACTAAGCGTTGCTGATCTAATTCTGTATCAGGCAAAGTTTGCGTTTGCTTGTCATTCAGCGCCTGAATAATATTTTCTACACGACGTAAAAAACGATAACTGTCGGTTAGCACTTGCGCACTTTGTTGATTTACTTCGCCGTGCTTGACCAGTAAAGGCAACACAGTTAATAAATTTCTATGTTGCAATTCAGCAACACGACCACCACGAATCATTTGAAAAACTTGCACGATAAACTCTACTTCCCGAATACCGCCAGCACCAAGCTTAATATTATTGTTAAGTTGCTTACGTCTAACCTCTTGGGCAATCATCGCTTTCATACGTCGTAGGCTATCAATAACACTAAAATCGATATAACGACGATACACAAACGGGCGAAGCATTTGGGTTAGTTGCCCGTGATATTTCCCTTGACCAATCAAGCGTGCTTTTAGCATTGCGTAACGCTCCCAGTCACGCCCTTGATCTTGATAATAGTTTTCCATGGCATTAAATGACAACACCAAAGGGCCGCTTTCGCCAAAAGGTCTAAGGCGCATATCAACGCGATAAACAAAGCCATCAGCCGTTTTTTGGTGCAATGCGGTAATAAGTTTTTGTCCAAGACGAGTAAAAAACACTTGGTTATCAATACTGCGCCTAACACCTTGGGTTTCACCTGATTCCGGAAAAACAAAAATAAGGTCAATATCGGAAGAGAAGTTTAATTCTTGCCCACCTAGCTTCCCCATGCCATAAACTAACAAGCTTTGCTCTTCGCCTTCAGCATTAACCGGTACTCCCCACTTCTCTTTGCAGAACTGAGTTAACCAATGATTAGCGCTAAGAATTAAACTATCAGCTAACGCAGATAACCTTTTTAACGATTCATCTAAACTAATATTTAATAAAAAATCACCTATGGCAATATACACCATTTGAACTAAACGAAATTGTCGCAGCACCTTATGCAACTGTTCTTCGCTCGTACAAGTATTTAACGAGGCAGATAACATTTCACTGTAATTGGGTGTATTACTCGAAAGTAACTGCTCACTTTTAAACAGTTCAACAACTAGCTCTGGTGCTTGTAGCGCACTACGAAGAATAAAGTCGCTTAAGGCTAATGCTTGCTTAAATAGTGCTAACTGTTCACTTGATAAACAGTCGCTTACTGCCGGATATTGCTGATGAAGTTGCTGCCAACTTTTTTCTTGTTGAAGCTCAATTAACGGATAATGTGTAGAAGAATATGAATTTGACACCTTGCCCTCGATAAAACTAGGTTTATAAACTAACAGCAGCTATTTACTAGCTAGAAAATTAATTTCACTAATGTGGTTAAAACAATAGACATAATATGTCATAAGTGATATTAATAAATGATAACCATAGCATTTTTGAGGACACTATGGCAGAAATGCAGCCACTAAAAACGATTATACTCTTGTTTGTTTTACTACTTTCCGCTTGTGGAGACCCGGTAAAAGAACAAATTATTCAACAAACACCGATAACTGAACAACGTATTGAATTACTTGCTCAAGCATTAAATGATGGTCAAGTGCGTAATGCAAATTTGATCAGCCAATATGCACAAAGGTTAATCGCTGACAAACCTAGCTACAAACCACTAATCGATGAGTTTGTGAAAGATACCGGTACGCAAGGGCCAATGTATCTTGCATTAGTTGATCGTCTCAATACGGTAAAAAAACAACCACAAATGTTTGAAAACTCTCAAGCACTTTATGACGAACTTTTAAACCTATACCAAGCAGCCGACCCTGTTTTGTATTCTGACGCGTTAAGTGATCCACTCAACGTTTTAGCCGATATGTCAGACGGTACACTACCACGCGTTAACGCCTTATCAAAATCACAAAGCCTTGCCGCAAATAAAGCGCAAGACTTTGGCACCGGTGAACAACTTATTGGTAACCCATCATATGGCAGCTGGACTACTGGCTCGAATGGCATGTCATTTTGGGCATGGTATGGCATGTATTCAATGATGGGCGATTTGTTTGGTTCTCGTCGTACTTATTATAATGACTGGGGCCGAAGCCGAAATTACAGTTATTACAATGATTATGGCCGTAAACGCTATAGCTCTCCTAGCCAATTGAAAAAGCAAAATACTTTAGATACTCGGACGAAGAAGTCTTTTCAAAGTCGCGGTCAAAAGTACACTAGCGCCTATGGAAAAAATAGAACCGGTGCTTCAAGTATCTCCAGTCAGAGCAAAAGCGCACAAACCAGCGCTAACCGCTTTGCCAGTAAATCAACAAATAAAAGTGCTTATTCGAAATCAAGTAAAAGCGCGAAAAATGCTAGCTTTAGAAATAGCAAAAGTACAACATCACGCAGCTTTCGACGTGGAAAGTAGGGATTATTATGAATACATTTATTGAAATAACTGGCTTGAACTTAGAACTTTTAATTTTCTTAGCTATTGATATCACTATTGCAATTATATTGCTGGGCGCTATGCGCTTTATCAGTGGTTTATCCGCCAAAGTAAACTCTACCGACGAATTAGCCAAAGAAGACAATTTTGCCTTTGGTATCAGTGTCGCTGGTAGTGTTGCTGCATTAGGCATTGTACTAACTGGCGCGATTAGCGGCGAAAATGCTGATAGTTATTTAGGCGAAATTATTGGTATGGGTAGTTACGGCATATTCGGTTTGATACTCATTAAAGTTGGCCGAGTTTTTCATGACCGTTTTGCCTTAAATCAAATAGATAAAAATGCACAAATAAAAGCCCGTAATATCACCGTTGGTATCGTTGATGCTGCAGGTGCTATCGCAACGGCCATAGTTATTCGTGCCGTGTTGTTATGGGTATATGGTTTAGATATTAATACCTTTGTCGCCATTACCGCTGGTTTTATTGTTTCACAAGCAATGTTGGTATTGGTAACGCGAATTAAAGAACGTCAATATGCAGCAAACAATCAAAATGACTGTATGCAAAATGCCTTTGCTGAAGGACAAATCGCCTTAGCTATTCGCTATGCTGGACAAGTTATCAGCACCGCATTAGCCGTTACTGCAGCGAGCCACTTTTTAACCTACAGCCCTGAAACACTGATGATAAACCTAGTGGGTTGGTTAGTATTTGGCATCGTTATGACATTACTTGTCGCTTTGCTAACATCCATTGCTAAACGCCTAGTATTGATGGGAATTAACTTAGTTGAAGAAGTCGATCAACAACATAATATTGGTGTAGCCTGTGTCGAAATGGCTATCAGTATTTCAATCGCCTTAATTTTAACTGCGTTAATGTCGTAATCTCAGCTTAGCTCCCCGTTAAGCTAAGCTGTCAAACATTCAAGCTCATGCTATTGTGCTTGAATGTTTGTCAATCAATTCAAAATTAAACCTAGTGGCCATTCAAATTAACTCTACATTTATCAACTCCAGGAATAACTACAATGAGCGATAGAAGTCGTCTTTGGGATGATGTTCTCCTTATTTTAACCATGGCAGTATTAGCCGGCTGCGGGCTCATTTACGAATACTTATTATCTCACTATGCGGGTCGTGTACTTGGCATTATGGAAAGTACCATTTACGCCATGATTGGCTTAATGATTGTTGCTATGGGTTTAGGCGCTTTTGCCGCTCGTAAAATACAATGTGCTTTTAACGGTTTTGTTTGGCTAGAACTTGCTATCGCGTTTCTTGGTAGTAGCTCAATACTCATTATTGGCGGCTTAATCGCCCTGACCCAAACATTTCCTGAAATATTAGGTCAAATGTTTAATTTGCCTCCTGATGCTTATCCACGTGGTGGCTTGTTCAAACAACTAAGCTTTATTGCTTTTAACAGCCCTTATTTTTTCGGTCTTATTTTAGGCTTTTTTATCGGTATGGAAATTCCATTAATTGCTAGAATACGTGAAGAAATTCATCAAAAGCATCTAAAAAACAATTTGGGTACTATTTATGGTGCTGACTACATTGGTGCTGGTATGGGCGCCGCGATATGGGTGGTATTTTTACTCTCTATTGATATCAGCAAAGCCAGCGCATTAACTGCAGCGCTAAACCTATTAGCGGGTTGTGTTTTTATTGTTTATTACTGGCAAAAGCTTAATTGGCGTAAAACGCTAATTTCCGCACATATTATTTTACTGGTATTTATTGTGGCGATTTATCAGTTTGGTAATTCTTGGTTAAGCCAGATGAGCAACCTACTCTATTTAGATAAAGTCGTTTATAGCGATAAAACACGTTACCAGCAAATGACTTTTACCGAGCGGAATATGGGGGCTATGCAAGGTGAAATAATTAACTTTTATCTTAATGGCCGTTTACAGTTTTCATCATCAGATGAGTTTATTTATCACAGTTACCTTGTAAGCCCTGTTTTAGCCGGCTCTGCACGCCAGGATAATATTTTAATTATCGGCGGCGGCGATGGCCTTGCGTTAAGAGATGTACTGCAATGGCAACCGAAAAAAGTCACTTTAGTTGACCTTGACGGCGAGCTGCTTGAAATATTTAAACAGCCAGAGGAAAAATTACCTCAGCAGTTAGCCAATAACATCAGCGAATTAAATATGGCGAGTTTGCAGGATGAACGTGTTGAGATTATTTCAGCAGATGCTTTTATTTCTATCGATAAACTCTTACAAAGCAATAATAGCTTTGACGCCATTATTGTTGATTTACCCGATCCAAGTCACCCCGACCTTAATAAGCTATATTCGGTGAATTTTTACGCGAGATTAAAACAATTACTTGCTGGTGATGGCCTAATTGGTATTCAATCGGCTAGCCCTTATCACGCGAAAAATGCTTTTATTGCCATTGGTAAAACAGTGCAAGCAGCAGGTTTTTCCTCAGTACAACAGTATCACGACAATGTGCCTAGCTTTGGTGAATGGGGTTGGACAATTGCCAGTAAAATGGGTGCAGCGCCATTAACGCGCTTAAAGAAATTACCTCAGTTACCCGTAGCACACCATTGGTTAACCTTGCCGATGGTGATAAATGCCTTTGATTTTTCACGTGATTTTTATAAAGATAAAGCAACGGTACCAGTTAACTATTTAGGCAGTCATGCTATTTATCAGTTACATCAAAAAGCATGGCAAGATCAACAAGGTTTGAATAATGCCCATTTACAATAAAGTTAAGTGAGCTATGATGAAAAAAATGAAAATAAGTTCTTGACATATTATGTCTTGATGCTAAATTAACCCTACGCGACATATTATGTCGTCAAGTAAAAAACATTTAAGACGTTTTTTACGCTACTTATTTAAACATGAGGAAAAACATGAATATTCATAAGATAGCTGACTACTTGAATACTTTGGCAGATGATTCAGATACCGGGATGGTTTTTGATTGCCAACCAATTTCAGGTGAAGTTGATGTTTTACAAGTTACGGTAATAGGCCGTGAAGAGTTACCTATTTTTGTTTCGGTAACTGACGATCAAATTTTATGTATCACCTATCTTTGGGGTGAAGATGAAGTCAAGTCAGACAAGTTACACGAAATGCATGTCAGTATGTTAGAGATGAACATTCCGATGCCATTATCGTCTTTTTCAAAAATTGGTGATAAATATGTCATTTTTGGAGCGCTCGCCATTAGCTCTACTTTTGATGACATAGAACACGAGCTAGCGGTATTAAATAATAATGCGCTAGAAATTATTGACGATATGAGTGATTACTTAGTTTAAGCAACCACTGTAGGAGTATTATATGAGTATTTTTAAAAAAATTATGACCGCAATTCGTGGTAGCGCAACTGAAGTTGGTGAAGCCATTGTAGATTCAAATGCCACCCGTATTTTTGAACAAGAAATTCGTGATGCAGAAAATCACCTGACTAAAGCCAAGCGCGAACTTACTGGCGTTATGGCGCAACAAATGTCTTCAAATCGCGAAGTTGACCGTGTTAAACGTGAAATTACCGAGCATGAAGGTTATGCAGTACAAGCCTTAGAAAAAGGTGATGAAACATTAGCGTTAGCGGTGGCTGAAAAGATTTCAGCATTAGAAAATGAGCTAGCGACACAGCAACAAGCATTAGATAGCTTCCAAGGTAATGCTGAGCGTTTAAAAGAATTAGTGAAAAAGAGCGAGCGTCAAGTAAACGAGTACAAACGTCAATTATCTATGGTAAAAACCACAGAAAGTGTACAAAAAGCCACTTCTGCTATCACTGATAACTTTTCGTCAAGTAACTCTAAGCTATTAAATGCTAAAGATTCTTTAGAGCGAATTAAAGCTAAGCAACAAAAATTTGATGATCAAATGAAAGCTGCAGAAGTTTTAGAGTCTGAAAATTCAGACAGCTCATTGGAAGCGAAGTTAAAAGAAGCAGGTATTGGTGCTACTGACAACAACGCAAATTCAGTATTAGAGCGTTTAAAAGCTAAACAAAAATAGCGTAAAATCTGAAAATACCGCTTTCATCTTTGATGTTAAGCGGTTTTTTAGTTTCAGTTAAGTCATATTTAGGAGAATTCTGTGAGCTTTTTAAAACGAATGTTTAGCAAGCCGGTACAAGAACGAAAACTCAGTAATGTTAAAGATCTTACCGTTAGCGACATTATTGTTATGTCAGACAGTTTTGGACTTCCTGAAGCCCTTCGAGCACAAGAATTTCAGGTAAGTGCAGTAAATAGTTATGAATTTGAGCATAACACGCAAACAGAATGGGTTTTGCAAGGAAATAATGATATACAGTTTTTTCTCACCTTAGATGAAGACGACAAAACCTACTTAAAGTTTTCACTTAAAATATTACATCAAGATGTTGAGAGCCTTTTCGATCTTGAGCAGTTTTCAACAATCTTTGACGATCCCGGGCAAGCACAACTTGAACGTCAAACAGACAACATAACAACATCAGGTTGGAGTGATGACCTATACCGCCAAAGCGTTTTCGCCCAAGTTGGCTTTTTTCATCGTAAAGATCACCGTAAAGACACCCTGTCTCAATACGAAGGTAAAGACAGTGGCGAGCAATTTGAGCTGTATGCACTGTATAATGAAGACCAAGATAAAGGCATTGATATTGAAG
>OLHD01000090.1_pt1 | contig 9624 bp, 16 predicted proteins | sample 1609541 | NCBI WGS metagenome assembly OLHD01 (sample SAMN05416870, study PRJEB24817) | seawater metagenome | isolation source: Sea water | place: Canada:Atlantic | collected 2013-11
CTATCCTCTTCGTCGGCAGCGTCAGATGTGTATAAGAGACAGGTGGGCTAACCTAGAAGCAGATGATGTCATGGGTATTATGGCAACTGAACCTACTGTTGATGAAGAAAGAATATTAGTTAGCATTGATAAAGACATGCGAACTATTCCATGTAACCTTTCACAAGATGGTATGACAATAGAACAGATACCAGAGAAGATAGCTAATTATAACTTTATGATACAGACAATCATGGGTGACAAGACTGATGGCTATGATGGTATTGAAGGTGTAGGTATTAAGACAGCAGAAAAGTTATTACTTAAATATACTAACTGCACATTGCCTGACATTTGGAAGATAGTCAAAGGTATCTACAAAGAAAAAGGTTACACACAAAAAGAAGCTCTACAACAAGCTAGGGTCGCACACATTTTAAGACATGGAGATTACAATAAGAAGACAGGAAAGGTAAAACTATGGACGATATAAAAAAACCAATGCACTACAATCAAGGTGGTGTTGAACCCATAGATTACATTACTAAAAACAAACTCTCATACTGTGAGGGCAATGTTGTGAAGTACATTTCTCGTTGGAGATTTAAGGGTGGCATACAAGATTTAAAAAAAGCTAAACAATACATAGATTTTATTATTGATAAAGAAGCAAAGACTACTGTAACGAAAAATAAAGATGCTTGAACATAAACACATTATTATTAGAGCTACAGTTAAGAAACCTCCTTTACAAATAGATGCAATTAAACAATGGATAAGAAATTTGGTTGACAAATTAAACATGAAACCATTGGGAGATACAGTTGCAGTTTATGTAGACAAAAAAGGTAACAGAGGATTGACATGTTTACAGGCTATTGAAACATCACACATAGCTTTTCATTCATGGGACGAAAACAAACCTGCTGTTGTACAATTAGATGTTTACACTTGTAGTACATTAAGAAAACAAACTGTCTTTGACGCATTAGACAAATTTGAACCAATAGAAATTAATTATTTAACATTAGATAGAGAGAAATATTTAGAAATAACACACATATGATAGATTACGAAAGAGACGACCTGTTTACAGATTTTGGTAAGACAACTTTAAAAGATAGATATTTATTACCAGAAGAAACATCACCGCAAGATGGATTTATGAGGGCGGCAAAAGCATTTTCAGATAATGATGAGATGGCAGAAAGAATTTATAACTACGCTAGTAAACTTTGGTTTATGTACTCAACACCTATTTTATCTAATGGTGGTACTAACAGAGGTATGCCTATCTCTTGTTTCTTAAACTATGTAGGCGACAGTAGAGAAGGATTAACAGGACACTACACAGAGAATGCTTGGTTGGCATCTATTGGTGGTGGTATCGGTGGTTACTGGGGACATGTTAGAAGTGATGGTGTAAGTACATCAGGTGGTTCACAATCGTCTGGTTCAATACCTTTTCTTCACGTTGTAGATAGTGAGATACTTGCATTCTCACAAGGTAAAACAAGGCGTGGAAGTTATGCGGCATACATGGATATGTCACACCCAGAGATAATAGAATTTTTAGAAATGCGTAAGCCTAGTGGTGGAGACATACATAGAAAATGTCTTAACCTACATCATGCAATAAATATTTCTGATGAGTTTATGCAGTTAATAGAAAAGTGTATTGCTGAACCTACCTATGATGACAGTTGGAATTTAATTGACCCTCATACAAAGAAAGTAATACGAACTGTATCAGCTAGAGATTTGTGGCAAAAATTATTAGAAACAAGAGTTGCTACTGGTGAGCCTTATGTTTCATTTATAGATACTATCAATGACGCATTACCTGAAACACAAAAGAGATTAGGATTAAGAGTACATCATTCTAATTTATGTACAGAGATTACATTACCTACTAATGAAAATAGAACAGCAGTGTGTTGTTTGTCTTCAGTTAATTTAGAAAAGTATGAAGAGTGGAAGAACGAGCCATTGTTTGTACCAGATTTAGTTAGGTTTTTAGATAATGCTTTGTCTTACTTTATAGAGAATGCACCAGAAAGTGTATTCAGAGCAAAGTTTAGTGCGGCTAGTGAAAGAAGTATTGGGTTAGGTGCAATGGGTTTCCATGCTTACTTACAATCTAAAGGTATACCTTTTGAAAGTGCATTGGCTAAAGCTCTTAACTTAAAAATATTTAAAAAGATTAAACAAGAAGCAGTAGATGAAAGCCAAAGACTAGCAATTAAGAGAGGTGAAGCACCTGATATGGAAGGCACAGGTATGCGTAATGCACACTTGTTAGCCATAGCACCTAACGCATCATCATCTATTATTTGTGGTACGACATCACCATCAATAGAACCATACAGAGCTAACGCTTATGTACAGAAAACAATGTCAGGTTCTTTTTTAGTTAAGAATAAATACTTAGAAAAGTTACTAGAAAAAAAAGGCATAAACACTGACGCAGTGTGGCAATCTATAGTAGCACAGAGAGGTTCAGTATTACATTTAGATGAACTATCTGATTATGAAAAAGATACATTTAAAACATCTATAGAAATTAATCAGCAATGGGTAATAGAACATGCGGCAGACAGACAACAGTATGTGTGTCAAGGTCAGTCAGTAAATGTATTTGTACCTGCTGATGTAAACATTAAAGAGTTGCATGACATACACATGTTAGCTTGGAAAAGAAAAATAAAAACTTTGTACTATTGTAGAAGTGAAGCAATCAAACGTGCAGAGTTAGTATCAAAAAAAGTAGAAAGAACAATCATACCAGAAGCCGATTGTTTAGCGTGTGAATAATGGGAAAGTATTTAATAATTTTAATACTGCTGACAGGTTGTTCACAAATTACTGATAAATTAAACCCTTCAACTACAATATTAAAACACCTAATAAAAGGAACGAATGAGTAAATATATATTAGAAATTATCTATCATTATTCAACAGCTTTAACATCTTGGTCATGGCAAAAATTATACGGAGATAGAAAAAAAGGAGAAGGTTATAAGAATGACAGATAGTAGTATTTTTGATGGTTTTGATAAACCACGAAAGAAAAGACGTAAAAGAAAACAAAAACAATCAGTGTTATGGACTGTGTATCACACAATCTTAGCAGTGGAATTATTAATAATTATTATAATAGAGGGAGTGGAGTTATTAAGATGAGTTTATTTAAGAAGAGAGCATACTACAAACCATTTGATTACGAATGGGCATTTCAATCATACGACATGCAACAAAAAATGCACTGGCTACCTAGTGAAGTACCATTGCATGAAGATGTAAGAGACTGGAATGAAAGATTAACTGTAGAAGAAAAAAATTTAATAGGACAGATATTAAAATTCTTTACACAAGGAGATGTTGATATAGCACAAGCCTATTTAGATAAATATATTCCACAGTTTAAATCACCTGAAATAAGAATGATGTTATCTGCAATAGCTTCTAGTGAAGCAAACCATGCACATAGTTATTCTTTATTAAATGATACTATTGGATTACCTGATAAGGAATACAAAGCATTTCAAGAATACAAAGAGATGTCTGATAAACATGAGTATTTATTTACATCTAAAGGTAAAGGACTTGAAGGACTAGCTAGAGAGATAGCTTGTTTCTCTGCATTTGGTGAAGGCTTACAGTTGTTTGCATCATTTGTTATGCTTCTTAACTTCCAAAGATATGGACGTATGAAGGGTATGTGTCAGATAGTAACTTGGTCTATCAGAGATGAGACACACCATGTTGAAAGCATGATTAAATTGTTTCATCAAATCATAAAAGAAAACCCAAATATTTGGACAGAAAAATTTAAAGCAAGTATCTATCAAACAGCTAGAGACATGGTTGACCTTGAAGATAAGTTTATTGATTTAGCTTTTTCTATGGGTGGTATTAGAGGATTAAAAGCTGATGAAGTTAAAGAGTATATTAGATACATAGCAGATAGAAGACTACTTCAGTTATCTTTAAAACCTAATTATGGTGTTAAAGAGAACCCATTAGCGTGGTTAGATTGGGTATTAAATGGCGTAGAACATGCTAATTTCTTTGAAAATAGAGCTACAGAATATAACAAAGGTACTGTCACAGGTAACCTTTGGGACTAACCTTACACTTTTAGATGAAAAACGTAATGGAAGATTTAGTTCTGCCTGAAAATGTTAATGACTTTATTGAGTTGTTAAACAAAGTTTACCCTGAAAAGTCACCTGATTTAAAAGATGATACTAAAACTATTTATTTTAAAGCAGGGCAAAGGGACGTAGTTAATTTTATTAATACACTAAAAGAGAGGGATAAATAATATGTGCGGTTCAAGTCCAAAGATACCACCTGCTCCAAAACCTGCTCCTGCTCCAGTTTCTCAACAAGTCGAACCTGTTGAAGCACCAGAGCTAGTAAAGGCAAACGAACAGGATTTAAACATTAAGAAGAAAAAAGTTAAGAAATCAGGCACAAGTGCTTTGAATACTTCTTCTGGTTTAAACATAGCTACTAACTCAACTCCCTAAATAAATGCAATACGAAGGTAGTTTACAGAAAGCTCATACAGCTAAAGAACGTTATCTTAAACTACAACAAGATAGAGAACACTATTTAGATAGAGCAGAAGAGTGTAGTGAATTAACTATCCCATCACTTATTAAACCTGAAGGTTTTACATCTTCAGATGATTTATATAATCCTTTCCAATCAGTTGGTGCAAGAGGTGTCAACAATTTAGCAAGTAAACTTCTTTTATTATTGCTTCCCCCTAACTCTCCATTTTTTAGATTATCCATTACAGGTGACGCTAAAAAAGAATTAGAAGAAAATAAAGACATGAAGACTGACATTGAGAAGTCTTTGTCTGTAATAGAAAAAGAAGTGTCAGGTAAAATTGAACAACTTGCATTAAGAGTTTCAGTATTTGAAGCATTAAAACACCTGATTGTAGGCGGTAATGTATTAACTTACTTACCTAAAAAAGGTAGCATGAGAGTGTTTCCTTTATCACAATATGTAGTTAGAAGAGATGCGTCAGGCAATGTACTAGAAGTAGTTATTTGTGAGAAAGCAAGTATTTTATCATTAGGTAAAGATGTATCTGCACAAGTTATTTCTGACCCAGATTATAAGTCAGATGAAGACATAGAATTATACACACATATTTACAAATTAGATGACAATGAGTTTTATGTTTGCCAAGAAGTAAACGGAATTAAAATACCTTCTAGTGTTGGTACATTTAAAAAAGAAAGAATGCCTTACCAAGCATTAAGAATGGTTAGAGTAGACAATGAAGATTATGGTCGAGGATATGTTGAAGAATTTATTGGTGACTTAAAATCATTAGAAGGATTATCACAAGCACTTGTAGAGAGTGCGGCGGCATCATCTAAAATAGTATTTATGGTTAGACCTAACTCTGTTACTAGAAAAAAAGATTTAGCTATGACTAGAAATGGTGACATCATTACTGGTACGGCTGATGATGTGTCTGTTCTACAAGCACAGAAACAATATGATTTACAAGTAGTAGAAAGAAGTATTGCTAAACTAGAGGAAAGAATGTCTTACGCATTCTTATTACACACAGCAATTCAAAGAGATGCAGAAAGAGTTACTGCACAAGAAATTAGATACATGGCAGAACAATTAGAGACTGCTATGGGTGGTATTTATTCATTACTATCACAAGAGTTCCAACTACCATTAGTTTCTATACTGATGAAGAGAATGGAACAAGCAAATGAAATACCAAAACTACCTAAAGGTACAGTTCAACCAACTATTATTACTGGTATTGAAGCATTAGGTAGAGGTAATGATTTACAAAAATTAAGAGAATTTGTTGCAGAGATAGGAAATCTTGCACAGATAAATCCGCAAGTTGTTCAGGCATTAAACCCTGATGATTTAATCAAACGTATCGCTATTGGTTTAGGGATTGATACAGATGGTCTATTAAAATCACAAGAGCAACTAGCAGAAGAACAAGCGGCTCAAGAAGAGCAAATGCAAAATGACCAGATGATGCAAATGGCAGAGAAAGCCATTCCTCAAGTTGCAAATAATTTAACTAAACCACAATAAGGAAACACAAATGGTAGATACAATAGAGATAAAAGAAGCAGAAACTACTAGCGAAAAACCAGTAGAAGAAAATGTTACACAAAGTAAACCTGAAGGCTTACCTGAAAAATTCAACAGTGTTGAAGATTTAGCAAAGTCATATTCAGAGTTAGAAAAGAAACTTGGTGACAACAAAGAAGAAGCACCTAAAGAAGATGCTCCTAAAACAGAAACTAAAAATGATTTAGAGGTTGCTGAAAAGGCAGTTGAGAGTGCAGGTTTAAATATGGATAACCTTGCAACAGAGTATAATGAAAAAGGTGAGCTAGATGCAAAATCATACGAAGCATTAGAAAAAGCAGGTATACCTAAAGATTATGTAAACCAGTTTATTGAAGGTCAAAAAGCAATCGCTGACCAACAAGCAACATCTATTAAAGATATGGTAGGTGGTGCAGATGCTTACGCAGAGATGTCTAATTGGGCGGCAGAGAATATGTCCGAACAAGAAAAGACAGCTTATAATACAGCCGTTAATTCTAAAGATATAGAAACTGCAAAGTTAGCAGTCGTAGGATTAAAAGCTAAATTTGAAAGAGCTAATGGTAATGAACCAAGTCTCGTAGAAGGTAAAGGTACAATTACAGGACAAGATGGTTATAAGTCTTGGGCTGAAGTTACTGCCGCTATGGGTGATGACAGGTATTCAAAAGACCCTGCTTATCAAGCAATGGTTCAAGAAAAATTAGCTAAATCAGATTTATAATATGTGGTTAATAGCATTAAGAAAATTGTATGACGCAGAAGTGGCGGAGAGTACAGCAGTTATTGATACATTTTTAAAAAATTCTGTTGGTGTTGCAGACCATGATAATTTTATGAAAACTATAAAATCACAGTTTGATAAATTAGTACATGCTAAACATGCAATATCAGAGATAGACGACATAACAAAAGCATCAATCAGTAAGGAGAAAAATGGCAAAAAATAGTTTGTATGGAAATATTAACAAAAGAAAACGAGCAGGTACTTCTCGTCCAAAATCAAAAAGTACAATTAGTAAATCTGCATATTCAAATATGAAAAAAGGATTTCCTAAAAAGAAAGCATAGTTGTGCAACGCTTATGCGTGGCAACTGCCAATACAATTTAGCCAAATAACTTGACCTACTGCGGTAGACAATCTTGACTAAATAACTGAATTGAAGAGGCTTTTATAAACTAACATCAAAAAAAGGAGACAATCACATGTCAAACGCAAGTCCAGTTAAATTCGGAAATGCTAATAGTGGTTCTACTCGTGATGATGCCCTGTTTTTAAAAGTATTCGCAGGTGAAGTAATTACTTCATTTGACAGAGCTTCAAAAACACAAGGTGCTGATATGGTAAGAAGTATCAGTAACGGCAAATCTGCATCTTTTCCAGTAATGGGAAGAATAGGTGCGGAGTATCACGCAGTTGGTGCTGAAATATTAGGTTCTGCAGTTAACTCAAACGAAAAGGTTATTACAATTAATGACCTTTTAATATCTTCAGTATTCGTATCGAATATCGAAGAAGCAAAAAACCATTGGGACGTAAGAAGTGCGTACTCTACTGAAATGGGTAGAGCATTATCTTTCCAAAAAGATAAGCATATCTTACAAACTATTGGTCAAGCAACTCTAGCTAGTGCAAACGTAACTAATGGAGACGCTACAACTAACGTAGTAAACACAGGTATCGCATCTTCTACAGATGCTACTGCGGCTAATGCAATGATAGATGCTATCTTTGCGGCGGCTAAAGAGCTTGATGCAAACTACGTTCCTTCAGAAGGCAGAAAATGCTTTATGAGACTTGAAGAATACTACAAATTAGCGAATGCTACTAATGCAGTCAATGTTGACTTCAGTGGTGGTGCTAATGGTGGTGTTGCATCAGGAAAAGTTGCAAAAATTGCAGGAATTGAATTAGTACCAGTTCCTCATTTTGTATCTTCTAATGTTACTTCAGGTGCAGACGCAGGTTCAGCAACTAATGGTGGTTCAACTCCTCAAGCAGTTAACCTATCAAACTTTGTTGCTCTTGTATCTCACCCTTCAGCAGTCGGAACTGTTAAGCTAATGGATTTAGCTGTTGAAAAAGAGTACGACATCAGAAGACAAGGTACGTTAATGGTAGCTAAATACAGCATGGGTCATGGTGTATTAAGACCAGAAGCGGCAGTCGGAATTAAAGAAGCGGCATAGTCCCTCTTTACTTACATTGGGCGGAGATTAACACTGACAATCCGCCCAGTGTTCTCACACAAAATTTAACACAAAGGATAGATGACTACACAGATTACACCTACTAGCGAATTACAAGCTGTAAATATAATGCTCTCTACAATCGGAGAAGCACCAGTGAACAGTATTACTGGAACTACTACAGTTGATGTAAGTACAGCAAAAAATATTCTTAATGAAACATCTATGTCTATCCAATCACAAGGGTGGAATTTTAATACACATACAAATTATAAATCACTATCTTTAGACAGTGACAGCAAAGTACCCCTACCTTCAAACTGCGTAAAGGCTGACGCAAACTCTCAATTCAGACATTTAAATTACACTATTAGAAGTGGTTATTTATACGATATGGAAAATCATACTGATGTATTTACTTCAGCTCCTAAATCAGTTGATTTAGTTTTAGTACAACAATTTGAAGATTTACCAGAATACGCAAGACAATATATTACATTAAAAGCGGCAAGAAGATTTGCGGCTAGATTTATAGGTGATAAAGAAATTACACAATTAATTGGTCAAGATGAGAATGAAGCTCTTATGGCATTTCATCAAGCAGATAGCCAAGAGAGTGACATTAATATGCTTGAAGGTGATAGCAATACATTCTCTATAATTCACAGACCCACTAGAAGGCATTACTAATTATGGGAAGTGTTGTTTCACAATCTATTCCTAACTTCTTAAATGGTATGTCCCAACAGACACCAACACAAAGAGGTATCAATCAGGGAGAAGACCAAATAAATTTTCAAAATGGTTTAGTAGATGGTTTATCTAAAAGACCTCCTTTAGATTTTGTAGCAACATTAGACAGTAGTAATATTTATTCTAACAAAACAAAATTTTGGCAAATACAAAGAGATGCTGATAATCAATACATTGTAGCTTTATACAATGGAGGTATTAAAGTATTTGATTTAGATGGTACAGAAAAGACAGTTACTATTGCAAGTGGTTCAAGTTATTTAACTTCAACAAACCCTAGAGAAAATTTTAAATTAGTTAATGTTGCTGTTCCGCCTAAATCTCCAGCTAGTGTAATAGTTGGATCTGCTGATAAAGCAAAGTCAAAGTTTTGATTTGTGCTATCCCAAGTTACATCAATACCTGTTTCAGTATTACTAGTAAACATCGCACCAGCGATATCTTGTATTCTTTCAGCGTTAACTGTAACATCTCCTGAAGCAACTGTAAAGTCTGTGCCATCAAATGTAGCAATACCTTTATTAGTTTCTGTAGCGTCTTCAGCCTGTCTCTTATACACATCTGACGCTGCTGACGAAGA
>OLHD01000092.1_pt1 | contig 9454 bp, 9 predicted proteins | sample 1609541 | NCBI WGS metagenome assembly OLHD01 (sample SAMN05416870, study PRJEB24817) | seawater metagenome | isolation source: Sea water | place: Canada:Atlantic | collected 2013-11
CCCTCATACATCAAGCGATCACTAGAATCCAGCCAAAATTTTTTATCTAAATATTTATCGGCACTATTACCGAGGGGTTGCATTACCCAACTGATAGTTGCCTTGCGGAGTTTATCAAGACTAGGGCTGACATCAAGCCCCAACTCCCGACAAACAAGACTATTGGCAGCAACGTGAATCTGTTCATCTCTGCTTATATCCGCGCTGACCGTTCGCATTCCAGCGTCACCATTAGCGCGAAAGAATGGTAGAAGAACGAAGAAAATTGCACGCTCGGCAACCATCGCCTTAAGGATCGTGTGATCCGGATGCGAAGTCCAAGCATCCCTGAGCCGGAGAGCTTCCGATTCAGCTTTTTCGTCAACCCCGTAAGCATTGGCAATGTAACCAAGTGCCACGTCGTGATTGATCTCGTCGGTGATATTTGATTCCAATAACTCCCGCGATAGTTTTGGTACGTCGGTATCCAATCCATCACGGATAAAATCTCCCACAGGTAGTTCCATATGTCGCAACGCAAGAGCACGTAACACCGTTTCGTGTGCCCCTTCCTTGCATAATCCTGCAGTCGTCTGGACTGGTGTCCATTTCCTTTTTCTGTTTAGTAGTTTCTCGTAAGGGTTCATTCTTGACAGTCACATGTAAGTTCTTCATTTAAAATGTCCTCTAAATAATTGTCTACATCCTCTGCATCTAGTGCAGCATACGCATCAGTCTTATCTTGTGTATCACTCATTACTTGCAATGAATAATAGAGGCTTGTTTGCGGAGACCTAAGCCACTCTTCTACGAACGCATTGTCGTAGGTCACCATGTCACTCCAAGAATTGAAGCTGTAACCGTGAAGAAGTCCTGTGCGGTTGAGCATCGTCATGATGCCATCTGCCACTCTTTTATAATTATCCCAGCCTACTTCTGACGCAATCTCTACGTCTCCATAGTCGTATGTTTGTACTCCGAAAGTACCCGAGTCGCGATCAACTGTTCTGCTGATAGGTGGAGCAATCTCTGGTGTAGAAGTGTAGCCATCTAAATCCTTAGACCTATAACTACAAGATGCAGTAGGTGCAATAGCAAATGCACGTACCATCTTATGTTGTCTTGCTATTTGTGCAGCTTGATTGATGCCCATATGGAGCTGTTCAACCAATGCATAAGCAGCTGTATGTTCCGAAGTGCTTCGGTTAAAACTGTCCAGTGCTGTTCCGAATTGTTCGTAAGTTACTCCGTACCTTCGTAAGAAGTTGGCCAGTCCCAGCAATCCAAGCCCAACTTGTCTGTCGATTCCTGGTTCAAGATATTCCCCACTATGACCGATGCCAGTCTTTGAGTGGAGGGCACACAATTCCGACATACCTTCAACAAAAGCTCTTGAGATATCCCCGAACTCACAGGCAGCCAGATTGACATGTTGCAGCAAGCAAGTGCCGCGTGAGGGCAGGTATACTTCCAAGCATACGTTACCTCTGATTCTGTTTCCTTCATTGTCATACTTTACTTTGTTTAACCAGATGTCGCCGGACTTGATTCCATGTAGTAGCTCTTCCTTGAACGTACAAGCCCTCCACCAATCTTGGGTGATGTTGATGCAGCGTTTGACCCAAGGTAGTTCCGATCTAGGAGTAGTAATAAAGTCAAGAGCATCGGCATGAGATAAGTCAAGGTGCAGAACAATGGCACCGTTTTTGTAAATACCACCACGCCTAAGTATTTCATTAAGAGTGCTGTAAATTTTACCAAAGCTGACAGGACCAGATGCTACTACACCTGACTCTCGTACATATCCTTTTGGATCTAGTTCAGAAAGGTGAATAGCACAACCTGCACCATACCTGAGGGCATGACTAGCAAACCTCCAGCTAGCCTCAATACCATTAGGACCTTCCATCTCATTTTCAACTACAAACACTGTGCAGCTGACAGGAAGGCGTCCTGTCGGATCATCAATCCAAGATTGTACCCGGCCTGTGCGGGAGATTAAATTAGTCATTGTCTGTTAAGTCTTTCAAGTTTGGTGGTTGATAGTTTGGTCCTTTTAGAATCTTACCATCTTCTCTGTAGATGGGCTTACCGTCTTCTCCTAGTTTGGACATGTTAGATCGGTGTACTCTTCGCATGGCTTCGTCTAGATCCCAGTCTTGGGATGCAGCAAACTGAAAGCATACATAAACTAGATCTGCTAGCTCTTTAAGTTGTGCAGACTCTTCTTCAAAATAAAAAGCTTCGTGAAACTCACTCCACTCTTCATCGATCAAAGATTTCTGCATCTGTGGCCCACTCGTCGAAACACTGTAGGCTTGTCGGAATTCCTCCGCTTGGTCCATCAATGTTTGGTGCATCAAATAAGGTGTTGTCAAGTTCGTTCTGTAAGTAGTTGATAGCTTTTTCTAGATCAGAAACTTTACTGATCTTGTGGCCAGCACGGACAATGTACTTGACTGCACAGCCTAAATGATAGTTTAGTTGCTGGTCTCTGATGAAGTCCCAGCATTCGATGGAGCCTCTGGTGTAATAGGCAGGTGATTCGGCCATTGTTTTACTAGATTGGAAACAGTGTTGCTAAGACAAAAGCACTGCTCTTGCAATGCTATGAATATAGTTATGATATCAGCTTTGTCTGCCTTGGGTAGAAGATCTTCAAGCCTTCTCAGCTTGAACTGTTGCTCCATTGTCAGCTTCACCACGGGGGGTGGGAGCAGGTTCCCATAGGATTGGTTGTCCGAGTCTGTAGTCATAGTTCTCTTTTTGAAGAATTTTAGCAAGCCTTGCGTTGAGAAGAGCATCGTCGTCTGACAATCCTTTCTCTCGGTAAGCTTGACACACAGCTTCCCACGGAAAGTCGTGCTTGTCAACTAAGTCGGCTGCTCTTTTGACTCCAATACCAGGGCATCCAGGGTAACCATCTGTAGGATCTCCTGCTAATGCTTGGATCAAGTGCCAACGATCACCTTCCTCTTTACTAATCTCTTGTACATCACCCCTCATATCCCAGTAAATACCAGGGATCTGAAGCATGTCTTTGTCTGGACTAACAAGGATAGGCTGCTCCAATGCGTACATTGTAGCGTCAATGCCAAGAGAATCATCAGCTTCAAGACCCTTACGAGTTATTGTGCTGTAATTCTTTTCACACCAGTTTACCAGGCGTTTATAGCCCAAAGGCTTACGCCGGTTTCGATGACCCTTGTAATCTGGATAGATTTTTTTCCTAAAGTTTTCAGAGCTTGAAAAATAAAGGACAATATGATTATCCATCATATCAGTCTGTATCTTTTGCAGCTCACGCTCAAAGATCCGTAGAACTTGGCTGAAGTTGGATTGAGAAACGATGACATCATCACCGAAATCAATACCTTCTTCACACGCTTGAGCTGCTTTATAAGCAATGTAGTCGGTGTCTAGTAGAAGCATTAGTGTACTTGAGCCCAGTTCTCCCCAATCTTTGCGTCTGCATCGATAGGAATCCTGAGATTATAATAATCGCCAGCCATAGCAGCTGACGTAGTGCAAATCGATGCAACCTGCTCGGCTACATCGGGTGGACAGCCAAGGGCTTGTTCATCATGTACAAAGGCGTACCTTTCATGCTTGATGCCTTGAAGTCTATCATGAGTGATTAGTAGCCAACGCTTTGCCAGAACCCCAGCCGATGACTGGAGTAAGAAGTTCAGCGCCTTGTGTGGCGAGTCAACAAGGATCTTACGCTTGTCAATAGATAAGATAAACTCTTCTTTCTTCGCCTTACCCCTAACCGCCTCAACGAGCCTTTCCAGACCCGGAATGGCGTCAAGGTATGCACGACGGATCGTCGCGCCTTTCTTACGAGCCTGATCTTCAGTAAGCTGTGGGTCGTAGCTTGTGCCAATTTTAACATCGGATGCCCCATAAAGAAATGCATACGTGATCGTCTTGACAGCCCTGCGGCTGATGCCAATCTTGTCAGCATTGACTTGATGGATGTCGCCATTAAGAAGGATGTCCGCATAACGGCCTTTGTCAAACGGTGCTAGATAATGTGCAAATATTCGTAACTCGATGCCAGCTAAGTCACTATCCACCAGCTTCCAGCCAGGACGTGTGATGAATAGTGAGCGGCAATCAGGGTCACTTGAAACTTGGGCCAAGTTGGGGCGTGCATGGGCCATACGATGGGTAGCAGCGCCTATAAAGCAAGAGTGGTGAAGCCTGTCATTCTTGACCAACTTCAACCATGCATTGTTGCCTTGCGACAGCATTCCTAGCTTCTTCTGTGTTACTAAGATTTCTAAGAATAACAATGCTTCCTCTAATCCAATCTCTTTTAAGACAACCTCATCAATGACAGGTTTCTCTGTCTTTGTGACCTTCTTAAACTCATAACCGTGGTGCCACTTGAAATAGTGAGCGATGTGATCACGGCTGCTTGGATTGAACTCCTTGACACGGGTCATGCTAGCCCCTTCTATGTAGCCATGAGTCTTGTTATCACGCTTTGGTGTGAACTCATTACCAGGCACAGCCCAGCAAAGCTTCTGAGCGGTCTCTCTAAGGCGCTCTAAGCGGGTTAGAAGAGTGTTCTCTAGCTCTTGGGCAGCACGTACATTGAAGGGCCATCCTACGGCCTCCTGGGTGGCCATAAGCTGAGCAATCTGATGCTCTAAGAAGACGGATTCAGGTATGTTTGGAAGTGGTTCCATAGTTTAACGAGGACAGTAACATCTTGGACACAGTAAGCTTGCATCTCTGGAGACCATTGTCCCCAATCAGCTTGCTTACCAAACTCATCTTTATGACACTTGAGACGATAGCCCCAAGCCTCTAGGCTATGAGAGCCATAGAGTTTAGCAGGCATCATAGTGTATTTCTTCTTTAAGTCCACCTCGCGGAGGTTGGTACAGAAGAACCTACTCAAGATGAGCGTGTCTATTTGATGATGGTGGTCGAACCACGCAAAGTGTTTCTTGATTTGAGGGGTGTCATAGCTAATACCATTGTGTGCAACAATGAGATCAGCTTCTGCAAGGATGCAAACCCCAGTAGAAACAGTACTGTAACTACCTCCTCGATCATTGTACTCGCACACCTGACCGGTGTCAAGATCTTGCGTAACAATGCAATGAATCGTCGTTGAGTCAAATCCGTCCGTTTCGATATCATATGCCAGCCTCACTTTGCTTTCCAGTCATACGTCTTGTCCACAAACTTAGCTTTCTCCACGGACTCTGGACTAGGAGGGCTGGGACGATTAACATACTCATACCAAGGGTGTAGATAATTAGAAGTCGCCTGTTGGGTCGAATTCTTCTTCGGGTTCGGTCTCATTAAATTTACAAGTGGAAAGGTCATAGGTAAGGTTACAGGCTACGCCAAGCTCCCCAGAATGGCGATTCTTGAGGACTCTAACAGTTGTATCAGAGTCTGTGCCTCCACCCTGCTGATCGCGTTCAAGGGCAATAACTCCATCAGACAACTGTGCAATTGCTGCACTTCCTCTAAGCTGTCCAAGTGTAACTCGTGCGCCTTCTTCATGGTTTTGATCAGATGATGTGCGTCGGAGATGGGAAACAAGGAACAAGGCTATGTTAGTACGCTCCACAAGAGAGCGAAGGCGTGTCATGGTGATGTCCAGCATTCGCCTTTCATCTCCATCTAAGCCTGACAGGAGGATGCTGAGGTGATCAAGGAATACAACACGCACCTCAAGCCCGGTGGCAAGGTACTCAATTCTGTTGTATATGACATCAGGATCAAAAGAACCAAACCCATCGAAAAGAAAAAGATTCCAATTAGCAATAGAATCCTGATACGCCTGGGTGAGAGTAGATCGGTCATGTTCTCCTAAGTGCAATGGTTTACCAACAGCAGAGGACATCAGTCCAAGGGCTGTTCGACGGTTAGATTCTTCAAGTGCCACGTAACCGACCCGCTCGCCTTGACGTAACAAGTCAGTTGCGAGGTGACGACAAAAGCTGCTTTTCCCGATCCCACTTCCTGCAGTAATCGTAACAAGTTCGCCGTATCGTATACCGTGAAGCTTTTGTTGGAGGCCGTCAAAGGGGTACTCATGAGCACAAGGTTGTTCAGGTGTAGTTAAAAGATCGAGAAGAGTCTTTGCATCAACAATACCATCAGGACGGTAAGTCTTTGCATCCCATACAGCTCGACGGATAGCTTCTGAATCGTTAGCTTGCAGAGCATCAGAAGCATCTTTGTACTTCTCCATGCGTGCGATCTTCACCTTACCAGGAGGAAGGATCTGAGCACATTCTTCTGCTGCTTTACGACCAGGCTCGTCCCCGTCAAAGAATAGGACGATCTCATCATAGCCCTGAAGCAACGGCATTGCGCGTTGGAGGGCCTTCTTAGCACTCTGTGCTCCATCAGGTAGAGACACATGAGGCCATGTAGGCATAGCAGCATAGCCAGACGCTGCGTCTAGCTCACCCTCATAAATAGTCAGACGGGAGCCTTTGTCAGGAAATAGGTTCTGACCAAACAACTGGTGATTGACATTCTTGCCCTCCCAGTGAAAGGTCTTATCTAAACTCTTAACCTTGGCACCACATATCTGACCAGAGTTGTCATAGTAGTGGAAGCGTAGTACGTCACCATCCTTATGGATGCGGTACTTACGACACACCTCTTCAGACAAGCCTCGTTTGGATAAACGTACTGGTGATCCTTGGATCATGTTGGTGTAGTTAGTGGTGTGGTGGTCTCCTTCGGCATGTTCATAGTAGCCACAGGAGAAGCAGTAAGCATGACCATCATCGTAGCGAGCGAGAGCATCACTGCTCCCGCAAGATGGACATGGCTCGTGATTTTGAAACTCACTGTTGTCATTCATCTACGGCCTTGGCCACGATACTGCTTAGATCCTAGCATAGGTTTCTTCTTCTTCCGTTTCTTGGGGATGAAGAGCTTACCAGCTAAGCTTTTATGAATTTTCATTGGGTTTTAGCCAATCAATAGGGATTTCATAGTAAGGACACCACATGAACCCGTTTTTCTCGGCCCACATGGCATAGGTAGTTTTAGAGTTCTTGCTTATCTTATTGTATGGTGCTTGGAAAACCAAGCGTACATCTAGATCAGGGTTACATTTTTTAACAGCTAGCATCTTACGACGATCTGTTGGTCTAAAGAACCCCTTTGTTTCAAGGTATATGTCCCCAACCTTAAAGTCAGGGATATAGTTAGCCTCGATGACATACTTGAACTTGTCAGGCTCATAGCCATATTCAATGTTCATGCTGTCCATTAACTCAGCCACCTGTTCTTCCAGGCGACTACGCATTAGAAGTCCTCATCTACGGTATCAGGATCAGCCTCAGGGTTAGGCTCAGAGGTCTTGAACCCCTTTGTCTCACCAAACAAGGCAGCAGCCTCCTCAGCGTTCATGTCACCGCTATCGATGACACCAGCACCAGTGTTAAGACTGACAACCTGAATAGCTTTGAGCTTTAGAGATGTTCCGATGTTACCAGCAGGCAGAGAATAAGGCTTCTGGATAAAGGCCAGCTTAACCTTAGACCCACTGTAGATAGGCAGGCTGGTATCAGTGATAGTTGTTCCCTCAGTGTCAACGACAACAGGGATCAGCTTATCACCCTCTTTCCAACGGAACTTGCATTCATACATCCCATCGCTGACCTCTTGCCATGGTTCAGGGTTGACGACAGCTCGCTTAGGATTCTTAGCTTTATTACGAGCCCATTCAAGCCCTCCCTCACGCTCATCCTCAAGGGCATCGATGATGTCTTTGGGAAGCATAGCAGTAAGGGTGTAGCCATACTCAGATGGCTTCAGGATGGCTTGGTAGCCTTCCAGGGTGACGGGTTCTTTAGTGACGTGGGTAGCCATAGAGTGATGATGGTGGAATTAGCAGAAAAAATAGGTTGATTCTTCAACAACCTCAGGATTTAGTGTACCGACAATGGGTGGTGGCTCGCTTGCATTGATAGCTTCACCGAATTTAGTGAGCCAGCAATCTCGTGTGAAGATCTCCGTGTAGGTTTCTCGCACAAGTCTGTTGAGTGCTCCCATGTCAGTTGCTCGACATAGTACCGAGTCATGGATGACAGTAAATGGTCCATTGAATCTTTGAAATGTTTCATGGAGGATCGAGGCATCCAGTGAATGTATCAGATTAGGAGCAGTGCTGCTCTTATGACGAGTAGGACATGGAGACCCCTCACCAACTGACAAGGTGATCTTAGTAGTACCTAAGAGCTGTAGCTCCATACGTTCAGTCTCATGCTTGTTCCTCTTCTGATTGACTACAAACCCAGAAGGTGTAGTCCATTGAACCTCAGATGCACCATCCTTGATGTACTGACCAACATGTTTCTTGATCCAACGCATGACACGCATAGGACCAGGAACAATGGTATCCATACTTTGATAGACAGCATCCACTACTTGAGAGACCTGCTCCTTCTCAGGATTAAAGCCTTGCTCAACTAATGCTTCCTTGATGTACTTCCATGAAGAAGACTTGGTTGCATTGTAAGGAATCGTCATGACGGTTTTCTTAGTAGTCTTCCTGGTCATCCAAGGATGCATCTCTGATGGGAGATACTTCTTGGCTTCCTCAGCTACTGCTTTGTAAGCATCGCTGGGCTTATCACTAGGACATACATTGACAAGACTAGCAGTTGATTGGTCCTTTGCAAGACCTGCCAAGATCTGAAGTCCTGAACAAGTAGCATCAACAGCAACCATTAGACCAGTGTGTTGTTTGTCACACGCTATACAGCAATGATAATACTCATGACATGCTGCCATGAATTGCCAGGGTTCTTCGACCTCCTCCCATTCAGGAAGATTGTCTATGGGATCGGTAGCGATCTTTGTGATTAAGTCATGGTTGTTCTTCACCCATTCTAAACGCTCAGCCATAGTGGCTTTGTCTAGTCCAAAGGTAGTAGCAACTTGAAAAGCTAACCACCCCTCTGATTCTGGTGTAACAAATGACTCATCAGCAAACCTTATTAAGCTTTTACCAAAGTCTGTATCCTGAGGTGTCAGGTATGCAGGAATAGGATATGCTCTTCCTCTATAGTCAAATGACCAACATAGAAAGAAGCATTCATCTTTGAACTTCTCAGCTGCTTCCAACTGAGTTCTTGTTCTTACTGATCTTTTGAAGTTCAGTCGATCAGCATTGTATGACTCTGCCATTGCTCGTTTCCAAGCATGTTTGGCTTCATCATTCTCACCAATGTCAGGTGGTTTAGGTGGCTTGTAAGCTTCACTTAGTGGAACGAACTTACCAATCTTAATACCCTTGTTCCTGAAGTGTTCAGCAACCTCTAGTACATGTGATGAGACACAGTATCTAACCATCTGAAGCTTGTTCAAAAACTTCAACGGTGTGTTCCCGTGTTCTACTGTCGGCTTACCGCGACGAGTCAGTTCATGACCCCTCATTCTGTCTCTTATACACATCTGACGCTGCCGACGAAGAGGATAG